>Ga0256406_1001308_pt1 | contig 40877 bp, 36 predicted proteins | sample RumenRJG_03DNA_FD_185986 | JGI IMG/M metagenome (GOLD analysis project Ga0256406, IMG submission 185986) | Bovine rumen microbial communities from Lethbridge, Alberta, Canada - RJG_03 | ecosystem: Host-associated > Mammals > Digestive system > Stomach > Rumen | place: Canada: Alberta | collected... | reverse complement strand
GTTGAGCCATTGTGTTCATCCTCCTTGGTATTATGTTGATTTTGGTCGATTTTCATTATACCTAAGAGATGAGCACTTGGCTCTTTTTAATTTTTCAATTTACACCATTATACAGACGTAACCTGGTCATTTTCTCCTTCGGTATTCTGTTTGAAGGAATCGATATCATGGGCTCCGTGATGAAGCCGCTCGCCTCGAGCGCGTTCTTCGTCGATCTCATGGGCAAGGTGCGTCATATTCCGATTCTCGGCGTGCTTCTCGGCATGTGCATGACGCTTGTCGTACAGAGCAGCTCGGCGACGATTGCCGTTCTGCAGAACTTCGCGTCGCAGGCGGGTCCTGACGGCGTCTCTTCGGTCATCGGCCTCACCGGCGCGATCCCGATCCTGCTCGGCGATAATATCGGAACGACGATCACGGCGCTCCTCGCCTCGATCGGTCAGACGAAAAATGCAAAGCGGACCGCAATCGCCCATACCTTCTTTAATGTCAGCGGCACGATCGTCTTTATGTTCATTATTCCGTGGTTCGCAAACTTCGTCCGGTGGATCTCCCCGAAGGGCAAAGAGATTGATATCATTTCCCGGCAGATCGCGAACGCGCACACGACGTTCAATGTTGTCTGCACACTGGTATGGCTCCCGCTCATTCCGCTCATGGTGAAGCTTGTCACGACTGTCATCCCGGGTGACGACAAGAAGCCGGAGAGCGGTACGGGCGTGCTTTTCCTCGACGATGTCATGCTGACGCAGCCGGTCACGGCGATGTATCTTGTGTCCCGCGAGCTTCATGCGTATGCGGAAAATGTCCTGATGCTGATGAGCTCCGTGAAGCGCTCTGTCGGCAGCTCTGTAGCGGATGCGGAGAAGGAATACGCCGCCTATGCGCAGAAGACCGATGGAATGGAGAAGCGGATTGTATCCTATATTACGCGGCTCTTTGCGGAGGGCGGCATGACGTCCAGGCAGTCCGAGCGGGCAGCGGGACTTATGTTCATTGCGGGCAGCGTCGGCCATGTTCACGACCGCTGTCTTGAAATTCATGAATCGGTGAGTGAGCTTCGCAACGGAGGCAAGACACTGACGGATACAGCCGTCGATGAGCTCGCGCAGTGCTTCGATATTGCCGAGGTTCTCTTCTCGCAGGCGATGGATTCTGTCGAGACGGGCGATTCGGCGGAGGCCGCGCTCATCTCGAAGGGCAGAAAGAAGATGCGCAAGGCGCAGAAGCAGTTCAACAAGGCGCATCTCGCACGTGTCCGCGACCAGAAATGCGATGCCTCTCTGACAGAGAAGTTCTCCGGTATTCTCTACGGCCTCGAGCGAATCGTCGACAACAGTGTCGAGATCGCCGAGGAGACGATGGACAATGTCCGCTATGTCACGGTGGATGACACCGGTGTCGATGAGAAGAACCTGCATCTGCCGGAGGAGCAGAGATTCCCGAAGCGGGAATTCCAGAAGGCCCCGGCGCTCGCGGTGGCTGGACCGGCGAAGAATACAGCTGAGGCTTCTGAGGGAGAAAAGGGCGGTACCGTTACCCGGTAATCTGAGAAGCGTGCATTTGCCGGGAAGCTGATGGGATTTACGAAAGATTGATCCCAGAATCACAATTTGGACCTCATGTCAAGTGCCGATTTTGTCGAAATTTGTTATGAAACGGCACTGACATTCACTCTGGAAAAGATGTAATATATAAAAGGACTCAGGACAGGGAGCGCACAACCTGCCCCGACTGCATCAAATCTCGCGGATACGGGCTGCCACTCGTATCCGTATTTTTTTCCTATCTGCAGGCAGGCCTTCAGATGGCTGCATTTGCGATGTTCCGGATGCCTGGGCCGGAGTAAGTACCTGCAAATAATACTTGTCAGTTTCGCTTTCCTGAGAGATAATTGTATCAGAATAAATGCGGTATCAGACGATAAAAACTGTATTTTTCACCGAAAAAACCGAAAGAAGGTGGTCGGCATGATTTCTGTCGGCATTATTGGCGCGGGCCGGATCGGCCGCGTCCATGTTCAGTCCATCACGACGAGAATTCCGGAGGCGAAGGTCCGGATGCTCGCTGACCCGTATATGAACGAGGCGACGAGGGACTGGGCGCTCTCGCTGGGTGTCCAGAGGGTGACGAAGGATTATCACGAGGTTCTTGACGACCCGGAGATCGAGGCGGTTCTTATTTGCTCATCGACGGACACACACGCGCAGATTTCCATTGAGGCGATTCTGGCCGGCAAGCATGTGTTCTGTGAGAAGCCGGTCGATCAGGACGCGGAGAAGATTCTTGAAGTGATGGATGTGCTTAAGCGGCACCCCGTCGCGTATCAGGTCGGCTTCAACCGCCGCTTCGACCATAATTTCCGTGCTGTCCGGCGGGCCGTTGAGGAGGGACGGATCGGCGAACCACAGATCATCAGGATCTGCTCGCGGGACCCGGAACCGCCGAAGCCGGAGTATGTTAAGGTGTCGGGAGGCATGTTCCTCGACATGACGATCCATGATTTTGACATGGCGCGGTTCCTTGCCGGATGTGACGCGACAGAGGTCTACGCGAGCGGCGCATGCCTCATAGATCCTGCCATCGGGGAGGCCGGCGACATCGATACGGCAGTCGTCACGCTGACGATGGAGAACGGGGCGCGCTGCGTCATCGATAATTCCAGGCAGGCGGTCTACGGCTACGATCAGAGAGCGGAGGTTTTCGGTTCAAAGGGCATGGTCTCCTCGGAAAATGACAGACCTTCGACGGTGTCAGTGAGTACGGCATCCGGTGTGACAGGCGATGTGCCGCTTCATTTTTTCCTTGAGCGGTATATGGACGCGTACGCGGAGGAGGTCCGGAGCTTTCTGACCTCTGTCGAGGAAGGAAAAGAGCCCGCGCCTGGGATCGAGGATGGACTCAAGGCGGTGCAGATGGCGCTCGCGGCGAAGGTATCCCTCAGGGAGCACCGGCCCGTGCGCATGACAGAGCTTTTTCAGTGAACGAAGCAGCAGCTCTCGGCTATTCAATGCCGGGTAGTTTGTTCTGCCTGTGGCAGGGAAAGGAGCGCATATGGATAACACGATGATCCTTATTGTCAGTCTTCTCGTATTTCTAGCTATTTTCATTGTGGCAGTCATTGTGGTTTCGGCGATCCGCAGGAAGGATTTCAGAGACCAGGTCACCGGAAAGAAGCCGGAGAGAAAGGCGGATCCGAATCAGAAGGTTTCGTATGACAAGCCGTCACACGAGAACTCGCAGATTTCCATTGACCGCGAGGTCCTGCGGACAAAGAGCGGACAGAACCTGCTGGGCCCGAAGTGAAGGGCCCGGTATTCAGGTCCAATCGATCACACAAAATAATTTATTAGAAGCGCAGGCTCCGCATGAGGGATATCGTTCCTTTATGCGGCGGCCTGCTTTTTATTTTCCGGCACATGGATAAGGGCATTGGTCATTCGGGATCAAGACATATGTCTTTCTGCAGGAGCGGATTTCGATACGGTTGCTCACTAAAAGTTCAAAAAGCAGTTGCAAGTTCATTCCCAATGTGATAAAACAAAACCATAAATTGAACTTTCGCGCTTCCTGCCGGATTTCCGGAGGGATACGAAAGATAAAAATGAACCTTTTATCCAGGGCTGACTGGTTCCTCGGTCAATCGGGTGAATAATAAGTTCATTTTTAATCGGCTCATGCGTATACGGAGAATGTGATATGAGAGAAGAATTCAGTAACCGGCTGAACGCAGCAATGCGGGCCGCAAATATGAAACAGGTCGACGTGATCCGAGCGGCGGCGCGGGCGGGCACAAGGCTCGGGAAGAGCCAGGTCAGCCAGTATGTGAGCGGAAAGACTATTCCGCGTCGCGGCGTCATGCGTGTGCTGGCAGAGGTTCTCGGCGTCGACGCGTCCTGGCTGGCAGGGGAGGCTGCGCAGCCTGATCCCGCTATCACCGGGGATGTTGAAACGATCCTGAAACCAGAAGAAAATGAGAGAAAGAGAGAAGAAGGGGCTATGCGAATTTTTAAAAAATCATCCAAACTCGACAACGTGCTGTATGATGTAAGAGGACCGGTGTTCGACGAGGCGAACCGGATGGAGGCGGAGGGCGTCCACATCCTGAAGCTCAGTATCGGCAATCCGGCTCCGTTCGGATTCCGGACACCGGATGAGGTTGTGCAGGACATGAGCTCACAGCTGACGGAGACGGAAGGATATTCGAATTCGCACGGCCTGTTCGCGGCGCGGAAGGCCATCATGCAGTACGGCCAGCTGAAGAATCTTCCGAATCTCGATATCAACGATATCTATACGGGCAATGGTGTCAGCGAGCTGATTCAGCTGAGCATGAATGCCTTGCTCGACAACGGGGATGAGGTGCTCGTCCCGTCGCCGGATTATCCGCTCTGGACGGCCTGCGTCAATCTGGCCGGCGGAACGGCTGTGCATTACATTTGTGATGAGCAGTCGGAGTGGTATCCGGACATCGCGGACATGGAGAAGAAAGTCACAGATAAGACGAAGGCGATCGTCATCATCAATCCGAATAATCCGACCGGCGCGCTCTATCCTGAAGAGGTGCTGCAGCAGATCGTCGACATCGCGCGGCGCCACCAGCTGATGATTTTCTCAGACGAGATCTATGACCGGCTCGTCATGGACGGCTTAAAGCACGTGTCGATCGCGTCGCTCGCGCCGGACCTCTTCTGCGTGACATTCAGCGGTCTTTCAAAGTCTCACATGATCGCGGGCTACCGGATCGGCTGGATGATCTTAAGCGGCAACAAAAAAATTGCAAAGGACTATATCCAGGGCCTCGATATGCTCTCAAACATGCGGCTCTGCTCGAATGTCCCGGCGCAGTCCGTCGTACAGACCGCGCTCGGCGGCGTGCAGTCCGTGAGCAGCTATCTCGTCCCGGGAGGCCGCGTCTACGAGCAGCGGGAGTTCATTTACAACGCACTGAAGGACATTCCGGGCATCAGCGCGGTGAAGCCGAAGGCGGCGTTTTACATTTTCCCGAAAATGGACGTCAAGAAGTTCAATATCACGGATGATGAGCAGTTCGCGCTTGACCTTTTGCACGACAAGCACATCCTGATCACGCGCGGAGGCGGATTTAACTGGGAGAAGCCGGACCATTTCCGGATCGTGTACCTGCCGCGGATCGAGGTGCTCTCGGAGGCCGCGAAGAAAATGAAGGACTTCTTCTCATACTACAGACAATAAGCGATGGAGGCTTACATGGACAGACTGACAATTGACGAGGCAAAGAAACTGAACGACACGATGGTGACGGAGGAGCATTTGAAGCTCCACGCGGCCAATGTCGCGGCGTGCATGGGTGCGATGGCCGCTCATTTCGGGGAGGACCCGGAGCACTGGGAGGCTGTCGGCTACCTGCACGACTATGATTATGAAAAATTCCCGGACGAGCACCTTAAGCACACGGAGAAGCCGCTCCTTGAGGCGGGCGTTCCGGCAGAGGATGTCCGCGCGATCATGTCCCACGGCTACTCAATTGTGAATGACGTGAAGCCGGAGACGAATATGGAGAAGTCGCTGTTTACGGTCGATGAGCTGAGCGGCATCATTCAGGCGGCGGCCCGGATGCGCCCGAACGGAATCACGGACATGGACATCAAATCGTTCATGAAAAAATGGAAAAACAAGAAATTTGCCGCCAAATGTAACCGCCCGCTGATTCTTGAAGGCTGCGAGATGCTCGGCATGGATATTAAGGAGGTCTCCGAGATCTGCATCGAGGGCATGAAGGCGCATGCGGCGGAGCTGCACCTCACACCGGAGACAATGCAGTAAGAGGACTGATCTCAGACGTGCGCAATCACTGCTGCCTTGTGCATGCGCTGCTGCGGGAGCATTGCGGCGTGTGACTTGTTCTTCTGGAGTTCATGATGGTAACGATTGATACAAGAGGCGAGCTCTCGCTTGATAAAATTGCGGGCAGCGGGCAGACGTTCCGTTGGCAAAAAATGAAGGACGGCGCCTGGCGGATTCCTGCCTTTCACCGCGTGCTCTATGCCCGCGAGGATCATGGAATCCTTTCTCTTTCCTGTTCGCAGGAGGAGTATGAGCGCATCTGGCGTGCGTACTTTGACATGGATACGGATTACGCGAAGATTCGCGAGAGCATTCCGGAGGAGGATACTTACATGCGCCGCGCCGCGGAGCTGGGACGCGGTATCCGCATATTACGGCAGGACCCCTGGGAGATGACTGTCACGTTTATCATTTCCCAGAGGAAGAATATCCCCGCAATCAGGCTCTGTGTCGAGAAGCTCTGCCGCGTGGCGGGAAAGCCGCTGTGTCCGGAGGCCGGTGGAGACGGATCAGCCACAGCTTCGATGGAGACTAAGCTGAGAGAGCCTGCTCCGGGCGACCAGAACGAGGAGATGGTTTATGACTTCCCGTCCCCGGAGGCAATCCTCGGCCTTACATGCAATAAGGCGCTTGGTATCCCGGAGGACGGCGATACGCTCTGTTCCTTCAAGAAGGCGGGCTTTTCGAGCTGCTCCCTTGGTTATCGGATGCCGTATGTTCGCGCGGCCGCAGAGTGGATGCATGCGCTTGCTGTGTCGGAGCAACAAAACGATGGAATAAAGCCGCCATCCGAATTGAGCCGGGTCCAGGCAGAAGACATGCCGGTGAGCAGCATGAATAAAGCGGAGTCATCTTCCGTGACGGATTCAGATGCGGCCGAAGAGAACGCTCTTCGAAGGGCAGTCAATGATCTGCAGCAGCTCCCGGACGATGCGCTTCGTGAAAAGCTCCTTGGCATCCGCGGCGTCGGCGAGAAGGTGGCTGCCTGCATCATGCTGTTTGGCTTCCATCGGACAAATGCATTTCCTGTTGACGTATGGATGAAGCGCGCGCTCGCCGAGCACTACCCGGAGGGCTTTGACCTGGCGTCGTACGCGCCATATGCCGGCATCATGCAGCAGTATATGTTTGTCGAGGCCAGGGAGAGTGCAAAACACTGAATTTCACGAGAGCAGGTACCGGATATACCGGACAGCCTGCTCTTTATTTTTTGTATTGGCGATGATCCCCGCGTACATTGTGCCGTCCGCCTTCGCCTGCTGACTGAAGGAGGTTCCTTCAAGAGAGACAGCGTACAGATCAGAAGAACTGCGAATAGAAGCCGGCAATTTCATAAGATATTCATTGTCCTCGAGCACGGCAAGCGAATTTTTATCGAGCAGGACAACGTCAAGCGACCGGTCCGTGATTTCCGCCTGAAGCTTTAAGGAGGATGCGTACGCATACTCATAGGCATCACTTCCGGGATCCCCGGAAATGAAGAGCGGTCCGGTCAGCTTCACCTGATCCCGTGCGCCCCGCTCCGTGAGCGTGTCCAGGTATCCATCCGTAAGCAATGACTTTGAGGAGCTCCCGAGCGTCGTGTTTAAAAGCCCGACAGATACGAGAACATTCGGCCTTGTGATAAGCCGGAAAGACCCATATCCGACAAGGAAGACCGCAGTCAGAATGAGCGCGATCTGCAATTTGTAGTAGTCAAAGATATACTGCAGCTTCTGACGGCGCGTCATCTGCGCGAATCTATCCCTCATGCTCAGGCCTGCCTTTCTTCCTGCACATCCTCTGCATTTGCGAGCGCGTCCATGACCGGGCGGAGAAGATAGGAGGACAGGAATGCGCAGAACCCTTCTCCGAGGAAAATGAGCGGCGTAAAGTAATGAATCGCGATATAGAAAACTGCAAAATGGATGCCGATGACCAGCAGCGTGCAGAAGAGATAGCGGACGCTGATGAGGAACGCATTCCGGATCATGTGAAGCGGCGTATTCCGGAACCATGCCTGGAGCGGGAAGACGAAGACGAGCGTCGCGAGATAGGCGATGAGCAGCGGAATGAGGCAGGCGAAGCCGAGCGTGCCGGCGACGCCGGTGAGGCGCAGATGCGAGAGAATATACCAGTCCGCACCGAGAGCGGCGCCGGCTCCCGTCATAATAAGGCCGATCGGCGTGCCGCCACGGAAGTTTTCCTTGAAAGCACGAAAGAAGGCCGCCGTGACACCGGAATTCTCGTCCCTTGCCATCCGGAGTGTGACTGTGTAGAGCGCGCTTGTGGACGCGCCGATCGTAAAGATCGGAAGAGACGTGACAAACCAGAGAATATTCAGCCAGAGCGCGTCGCCGAGCTTGCCGATGAAATTCATGACGGGGTTATCGGGATTAAATAAATTTCTCATCTTATGCCTCCTTGATTGTGCGGGCAAATGTACTGCCTGCAGCCGGGCTGTCTCCAGTTGATGCCCGGAGTATCAGATCTGTCTCCACATATACCTTCCGGAAGTCAAGACCGGGATCCCGGATTCGGGAAATGAGCAGCTGCACGGCCGAGAAGCCGATGACCTGGCTGTGAATATGCACGGTCGAAAGACGCGGCGTGCAGATCCTAGACTCCGAAGAGTCGTCAAATCCGAGAATCATCATATCCTCGGGGCACTTAAGGCCCATCTCATCCATCACCTGCAGCAGATCGATCGCGATGAAGTCATTTGCGCAGATACATACGTCGGGTAGACTGTCAAGCCTTGAGAGGTGATCGCGCAGATATTCCCGGTTGTGACTGTACCCGGCCTCGTCCGAATTCTCTGTCAGGCAGTACGCCTCATTGATGGGCAGTCCGTTGTAGAACATGCCGTTTCGGAAGGCCATGTAGCGCTCGAAAAATGAGGTGCAGTGCCGGATGTCGCCGGCAAAGCCGATCCGCGTCTGCTTTCGTTCCTTCATTTTATGGATGAAGGAGAGAATGCCGGATGTATTATCCATAAGAAGCATGTCGGCATTCAACGCTTCTCCGTCTGTGATGACGGGCGCGTCGATGAGGAGAAGCGGAAGTCCCAGGCCGGAGAGCATCCGGCAGTAAGCAAGATCGAATACCTCGACGCAGACGATGCCGACAGTCGTATCTCTTCGGAAGGATGCCGGCAGCCGTCCGGCCTCAAGATCAGCTGTACTGATATTATGGATGCTCATGCTGTAGCCGAGCTGGGAGATCTCGGACTGGAAGCGGTCTAGCATCGACGATGCAAAATGAGAGTGGTCGAGGAAGGACGCTGTAAGCAGAGCAATTTCCCCGCTTTCCTTCTTATCAGTTTCCTCTTTTAATGAGGTCATATCCAGATAAGTAAATTGCTTGTAGCCCATCTCGATGGCCTTGGCCAGGACGCGCTGCCTGGTTGCCTCCGCCAGCACGCCGGTGTTGTTGATTGCCTTTGATACCGTATTTCTGGACAGCCCGAGCTCGTCGGCGATGTCCTGGATTGTCACGCGATTTCCCATATTGTGTCATTCCTCTTCCGCCAGATGTAATGATTCAGCGCCTGCAACGGGGAATGCGAAGCATTCCGGGTCTGGGGTGCTGAACAGTTATCCATTGGCTTTCTTTCTGAAATGAGTATAACGCACACCCGAAAATGTGTCAAATGTAAAATATATGCTGTGACAAGAATCGCATAGTGCACAATTTTGCCCTTCGCAACTTGTGCAAATGCGACGAAAACGAGCCGCAATGATGCAAATGTAAAAATTTGAATTGACACAAATGCATCACCTGCGATATAGTAAGCACAGCAAAGGAACCGGTTCCGAAGTCAAATTAATGATGCATGGATTTATGTTTTTTGAGAGGTAAGAATATGAAAATGACGAGTACCGCACAGGCCGTCGCGGCCGTCCCGAAGAAGAAGGAGAGCTTCGGGCACTACTTTTTAAAGCACTGGCAGCTTTACATCGTGTTTCTGCTCCCCGCGCTGCTCCTGACGCTGATCTTCAAATACATTCCGATGGGCGGTATCCTGATCGCATTTCAGGATTTCAACCCGATCAAGGGAATCGTCGGAAGCAACTGGGTCGGCTGGAAAAACTTCACGAGGTTCCTCACGTCGCCTGATTTTATGACGTACCTGGCCAACACGTTGAAGCTGAGCGTCTACGGACTGCTCTGGGGCTTCCCGGTCCCGATCATTCTGGCTCTGCTTCTCAACCGGATCCAGAACAAGCGCTTAAAGAGCGGCGTCCAGATGATCCTCTACATGCCGAACTTCGTATCAGTCATCGTCCTCTGCGGTATGGTCCGGATTCTTCTTTCTGTCACGGGCCCGGTCAACCTGGCGCTCCATACGAGCATCAACTTCATGACAATGCCGGAGGCGTTCCGGACGATCTACATCGCGAGCGGCATCTGGCAGGGAGCCGGCTGGGCCTCCATCATGTACACGGCATCACTTTCGAATGCGAGCCAGGAGCTCCGCGAGGCGGCTGTCATCGACGGCGCGAACATCTGGCAGCAGATGAAGGTCGTTGACTGGCCGGCCATCAAGGACATGGTCGTCATTCAGTTCATCCTGCAGGCCGGCAACATCATGAGCATCGGCTTTGAGAAGGCCTACGCTCTGCAGACAGACCTGAACCTTCCGTCATCCGAAATCATTGCGACATACGTGTACAAGAAAGGTCTTCTCGACGGCGACTACAGCTTCTCAACGGCGGTCGGTCTCTTCAATACCGTGATCAATGTCATCCTGCTGATTGCAGTGAACAAGATCGTGGCGAAGATGAATGAAGGCAAGGGAATTTAAGGGGGCAAATGGCATGAATAGAAAACAAAAATTTTCTGCTATGTGCGCGTCGGACAAGGCGATCACCGTTATCGGCAACATCTTTCTGGCAATTTTCGTCGTCGCGATCGTGGTACCGCTTCTCTATATCGTGATCGCTTCCTTTATAAATCCGGTTACGCTCCAGAACAGCGGCATTACCTTTGATTTCAGCAAGTGGACGCTGACCGCATACCGGAGAGTCATCAGCAACCGGCAGATCTGGGTCGGCTTCGGAAATGCAGTGCTCTACTCGGTTGTGTTTACTGTCATTTCCGTACTGGTCACGCTCCTCTGCGCGTACCCGATGGCACGTCCTGATTTTAAGGGCCGCAAGTTCTTCAACGTCATCTTCATTATCACGATGTTCTTCAATGGCGGCATGATCCCGACATACCTCCTGATCAGCGACCTCGGCATGCTCGATACGATGTGGGCCCTCGTGCTCCCCGGTGCGTTCAGCGTCTGGAACATGATCATCGCCCGCACCTATTACCAGGGAGTCCCGAAGGAGCTGCGGGAGGCTGCCTCCGTCGACGGTGCAAATGAAGTGACCTATTTCTTCAAGGTCCTCATGCCGGTCTGCAAGCCGGTCATCGCCGTTCTCGTTCTGTGGCAGTTCGTCGCGATGTGGAACAGCTACTTCGATGCCCTGATCTACATCAGCTCCGATGCGAAGCAGCCGCTGCAGCTCGTTCTCCGCGCGATCCTGATTCAGAACCAGCCGCAGGCGGGCATGATTGCCGATATGCAGAGCACGGCGGCCCGTGCACAGCTCGGCGAGCTTCTCAAGTATGCGACAATTATCATCTCATCGGTTCCGCTGCTCGTCATGTTCCCGTTCTTCCAGAAGCATTTTGACGCAGGTATCATGGTCGGATCGGTCAAGGGTTAAGGAGGTTTTGGTAAAATGAGAATGAAAAAGCGTATTATAGCGGCAGTCACTGCCATGGCTCTGGGCGTCACGTCCCTGTCCGGCTGCGGCTCGACCCTGTTCGGATATAAAATCAATACAGCTGCTTCCGCAGATCCGGACAGCGTGAAGCTCCCGCTGAAGGAGAAGGAGACTATCACAGGTCTGACCAGCTATCCGAGCGGTACGGAATCGGATCCGAACAAGCGGGCCATCTTCGAGCGGCTCGAGAAGAAGACCAACGTGCATGTCGACTGGACAGCCATTTCCTCTGATCAGTGGAGCGACAAGATCTCGCTGCAGATGGTCAACTTCTCGACTCTGCCGGACTTCATTTTCTCGGCGGGCTTCAGTGACAGCGACCTTCTGAAGTACGGGGAGCAGGAGCTGATCCTTCCTCTGGAGGATTATATCGACAAATATATGCCGAACCTGAAGAAGGTCTTCGACAAGTACCCGGAGTACCGCAAGATGTGCACGGACACGAACGGACACATCTGGGCGCTTCCGTGGATCGAGCAGCTCGGCGAGGGCAAGACGGCGATCCAGACGGTTGGCAATATGGGCTTCATTAATAAGAAATGGCTCGATTACCTGGGACTTCCGGTTCCGACAACTGTCGATGAGTTTGAGAAGACCCTGCTCGCCTTCAAGAACCACGAGGCGGATCTGAAGGCCAAATTCAACATCGAGGGCTCGATCATCCCGATGTCGTGCATCGTCAATGATCAGGATCCGGCCATTATTATCAACGGTTTCGGAGAGGGCTACGGAGACAACGATTCGGGGCGCCATATCGCGGTGACAGACGACAAGAAGGTCATCTGCACAGCGGAGCAGGACGGATACAAGAAGGGCATCGAGTGGCTGCACAAGCTGTACAGTGAAGGGCTGATCGACAAGGAGAGCTTCACGCAGGAGTGGTCCACATACGTTGCGAAGGGAAAGTCAGGCCGCTACGGCGTCTGCTTCACCTGGGACGTCGCGAACATCGATAATCTTCAGGACTGGGTTCCGCTTCCGGCCCTGACTGCCGACACGACGAATATCACGCCGCAGAATGGTTCCTTCACGAGCGGTTTTGACAGAGGACGCTGTGTCGTCACCGCAATGGCAAAGAATCCGGCCCTCGTGTGCTCCTGGCTTGACCAGATGTATGATCCGCTTCAGTCTCCGCAGAACAACTGGGGTACCTACGGCGAGAAAAATAAATTTAACATCTTTAAGCTCTCGAAAAATGCGGACGGAGAGCCTATGCTGAAACATGAGGATCTCGGCAAGGAGTCACCGGTTGAGGTTCGCGAGGCACAGTGCGTCGGCGGACCGCTGGCCGTTCTCAATGAATACTACAATAAGTACGTGACCTGCCCGGACGACGCACAGTACCGTCTGGACTGGATCAAGGACACCTACACAAATGAAATGCACAGAAAATATGTGTACCCGAACGTATTTATGAGCCGCGAGGACACAGAGACACTCTCGAACCTGCAGGCGGATATCCAGAAGGAGATCAACGCAAAGAAGTCAGACTGGATCATGAACGGATTTACCGATGCGGACTGGAATGCCTACATCAAGAAGCTGAATGCATATGGCATGGACCAGTATCTCAGCATTTTCCAGAAGTACCTGAATGCATACTATGAGAATGACACGTCATCCTCAGCCGCATCGACGACATCATCCTCAGCTTCATCAACGAATTGAGAGTGAGCGAAGAGTAAACAACGGATGAGATCCGGATCGGTCAGGATGAACCGCAACAGGCAGAATAATTAAGCGCCGGCCAGGGGCCGGCGCAGTCAGAAGGAGAAGTGGCGGTCGCGCCGCGATCGGAGGTTAAAACTATGGGCAGGAGCAATAAGCTGGAAAAAGCAAGAGCATATGAGAAGAAGAAGGCCGCGAAGATCGGGGCAGCGGACAGACCGGCCTTCCATCTGACTCCGTATGTCGGATGGATGAACGATCCGAACGGGTTCAGCCTGTACAAGGGACAGTATCATCTCTTTTATCAGTACTATCCGTATGGCACAAACTGGGGGCCGATGCACTGGGGGCATGCGGTCAGTCACGATCTCCTGCACTGGGAGTATCTTCCGTGCGCGATGACCGGCGACAAGGAGTATGACCGGAACGGCGTCTTCTCGGGGAGCGCGATTGAGCTTCCGGACGGAAAGCAGCTGCTTATGTACACGGGTGTCCGTGAGGACAAGATCAAGGGAAAGAAAAAGACCCGCATCCGTCAGACGCAGTGCGTGGCGGTCGGAGACGGCGTCGACTATAAGAAATACGGCAGCAATCCGGTCATTACCGGCAGCCAGCTGCCGGAGGGCGCAAGCCTCGAGGATTTCCGCGACCCGAAGATCGTCCGCGCGGATGACGGTACGTACCTGTGCTATGTGGGATCACGTCCCGCTGACGGCAGCGGCCAGATCCTTGTCTATCAGAGCAGGGACGGATTTGAGTGGAAGTTCCGGAATGTCCTCATCGAGAACAAAAACAGGGTCGGTCTCATGTGGGAGTGCCCGGACGTCTTTTCCCTTGATGGAAAGACAGTCCTTTTCACGAGCCCGCAGGACATCCGCGCGGATCAGCTCGAGGGGCTGACCGGAAACTGCGGCATCGCGGTTGTGGGAACGGTTGATCCGGATACGGGTAAGCTCTGCGAGGAGTGGATTCAGCCGATGGATTACGGCATCGATTTCTACGCGCATCAGAGCGTAAAGACAGCGGATGGCCGGAGGATCATGATCGGCTGGATGCAGAACTGGGACGCCTGCGGTGAGAGAAATCCGAAGCAGAAGTGGTTCGGACAGATGACGCTGCCGCGGGAGATTTCCATCCGGAATGGCCGGATTCTCCAGCAGCCGGCCCGCGAGCTCCTGGCATGCCGGAAGCACCCGCTGAAGGTAGCGGATCTGCCCGTCAATGGCTGTGTCCGTCTTCCGGGCGTCAGCGGACGGGTCGTTGATCTTGACATGACGATCCGGCCGGATGAGTCGGACGTTTTCACAGCCTTCGAGCTCCGCTTTGCGGAAAATGAAGACGGATCGCGCTACTGCTCACTCACCTATGACAGAAAGAAGGGCACACTTTCGATCAGCAGGCTGCACTCCGGCACCTGCCGTGCCCTGCTTCATGAGCGGACCTGTCGCGTAGGCTGCGCCGATTCTCTTCATCTTCGGGTGATTCTGGACCGGTTCAGTGCGGAGATCTTCGTGAATGACGGAGAGCAGACCATGACGATGGTTCATTATTCCGATCCGAAGGCGGATGGCATCAGCTTCCGAGCGGACGGCACCGCGCGGCTTGGTCTTGAGAAATACGACCTTGCCCTCTGATCTATTCTGTCTCGTTCCTTCCGGGCCCTGCCTGCGCAATGCGCGGGCAGGGCCTTTTTCATGAGCCCATCTGCTTTTCACCAGACGGAACCCTGCAATTGCAAAAGTCCTATGACTTTTGCAGACAAACCTGCAAAACTCCTATGACTTTTGCGGATATGACTGCAAAAATGGCAGGAGTTATGATATACTGATCTCAGATGCGTACAAAGACAGTATGGCTGGAGGTCCAGAATGTATCGGGAGATCAGTGAGAAGCTGAAGGAATGGAAGGGCAGCAGAAGAAGGAAGCCGCTGATTCTGACTGGAGTCAGACAGTGCGGGAAGACGTACATTGTTGAGCAGTTTGGAAAGGAACAGTTTGACAATCTGGTTACAATCAATTTCGAGCGGGAGCCTGCCTGCGCGGACGTGTTCGCGTACGACTTTGACGTCAGAAGAATTATCAGAGAGCTGGCGCGCATAGCCCGTGATCAGATTGAGCCCGGAAAAACTCTTCTCTTTTTTGATGAAATTCAGGAATGCCCGAGGGCTATCACCTCTCTTAAGTATTTCTGTGAGGACATGAGAGAGCTTCACGTCATAGCTGCCGGTTCACTGCTCGGAGTTGCGCTGAATCATGAGAACATTTCATTTCCGGTTGGAAAGGTTAACCGGATGCAGCTTTATCCGATGAATTTCAGGGAATATGCGATTGCCTGCGGAGTGGAAGACACGCTGGCAACACTTTCGGAGTGGCCGACGGATCGGCCGGTCCCGGATTTGTATAGCGTTCCAATGATGAAGCTCCTGAAAGAGTATATGATTATCGGAGGAATGCCCGAAGTCGTACAGACATGGATTGATACGCAGTCCTATGAAGACGCGGAGGAGGTGCAGACGGATATTATTGCGGATTATGAGGATGATTTTGCAAAACACGCGCCGGTCGATCAGCTTCCGAAAATCCGCATGATCTGGGAATCTGTCCCCGTACAGCTTGCAAAGGAAAATAATAAATTCGTTTTTTCGCATGTCAAAGCCGGGAAGAGGGCGGCGGACCTTGAGGATGCTCTGAGGTGGCTGGCGGATGCCGGACTCATCTATCAGCTTGAGCTTGTGGAAAAACCGGAGATCCCGCTGTCAGGCTTTGCGGACAAGACCTACTTCAAGGTTTATATGTCAGATATCGGTCTGCTTAGAGTCAGGTCAGGCATATCTGCAGAGACTATATTGAATGGAAGCGGTCAGTACATTAAATATAAGGGTGCCCTGGCAGAAAACCTTGTCTATGAGGAGCTTGTGTCTCTCGGTAAGCATCCCTATTTCTGGAGGTCCGGAAATACGGCTGAGCTTGATTTTCTTTACGATGGACGGGAAAGTGTTGTGCCGGTCGAGGTGAAATCTGCGGACAATACGCAGGCAAAGAGCTACCGACAGTTCTGCAGGCGCTATCGCCCGCAGGAAGGCTTTAAGATTTCCATGAAGAATATCGCAGAAAATATGTGCGAAATGACCAGAACGATCAGCCTTCCGATGTATATGGTATGGAATATACCCCATTATGAGACCAGAAAATGAAAAGTGCCTGTGCGCTTTTTCACTTGAGCCTTTCTGAAAAATGTATATAATAGTTCAAGCAGCCATCGTTAAGCTTATGTTTAGTTTGAGAGGTTTGTTATGAGTCACAAAAAGCATACGGCCCTGATCACAGGGCTTGTCATCGCGGCAGCGCTTGCCGCAGGATACGTTGTCGGAGCAAACTACTACGGAACGAAACGCTTCCTTATGCATACGACCTATAACGGCGTCAGCACAAAGGACAAGAGCTCCGCGGACATTGAAGAAGAGGCGAAGCAGAAGCTTCTCTCGCGCTCGATCACGATCAAGGAGCGGAATGACAAGACAGAGACCATTGATCTCTCGTCCGTCGCGTCGACCGTCACGTTCGAGACATCTCCGGACCAGTACCTGAAGGAGCAGAACGCGTGGACCTGGCCTCTTTCACTGTTCAGGACGACGGCCCTTACGTCAAAGTACACAGTTGCACTTGACACAGACAAGCTGGCAAGTGCCGTGAACAGCCTGAATGCTGTCACATCGACTGATGTCACCGCTCCGCAGGACGCAACAATCGTTCTCGGGAGCGACGGCTTCACGATCCAGAACGAGGTCGAGGGCGACCAGATCAATATGGACGCGCTTCTTTCCGCGATCGAATCGGCCGTTCAGGATGATTCGCTGACTGTCGACGCGGACAAGGAGAAGTGCTACAACGCGCCGTCTGTCACGAGCGACAGCGCAGACCTGAAGTCGGAGGTCGATTCACTGAACGCGCTGAAGTCCGAGACGATCACGATCGATCTGACAGGCGCGACGGAGACACTCGGCTGGGACACGTTCAGCTCCTGGCTGTCCTACGCGGACGGAGCGGTCAGTGTGAATTCGGATTCCCTGGCCGCTTACGTCAGCAATCTGGCCAGCAAGTACGACACGTTCCAGACGACGCGCTCCTTCACGACAACGCTCGACGGAGTCCAGAGCGTCGGCATGGGCGATTATGACAGCTACGGCTTCGAGATGGACCAGGATCAGACGGCGTCTCTCATCGCCCAGACTATTACGGCCGGCCAGTCAACGACCATTCAGCCGGTCTGGACGTACACCGCTGTTCAGCGCACCGGGACAAATGATGACATCGGTTCGACTTACGTTGAGGTTTCTCTGACTCGTCAGCATGTCTGGTACTACAAGGACGGTGTGCTTCAGATGGAGAGCGACTGTGTCAGCGGCCTTCCGACGGCGGACAGACAGACATACAAGGGTGTCTATCAGGTCCTGAAGAAGGCGACGGATTACACGATGAAGGGCAGCTACGGTTCCCAGTGGTGCCAGTACTTCATGCTCTTTAACTACGCGGGACAGGCACTTCACTCCGCGCAGTGGAGATCAAGCTTCGGCGGCACGATCTACCAGAGCAGCGGTTCACACGGCTGCGTCAATCTTCCGGTCAGCTTCGCCGGCGAGCTCTACAACGCGATCAGTGAGGGAACACCGGTCGTCGTGTACTGATTGCTCATCAGAAAATGAAGGCTCACTTAGAGCAGAAAAATACCGGCTGTCTCAATGGCAGCCGGTATTTTTCTGCTCTTTTTTCAAATCCGACTATCCTTTTCAGGCTGCTTCGCTGTTATACATTTTAGAGAGGCCGGGCAGTCAGACCCTGGTACTGACGCAGACATTACGCATGGCCTCGGAAGGAGTGCTGACTATGGATAGAAGGATTAGAGAATATACAGATCCTGAGTATGAACAGGACATATACGAAAGCTCCGGTAAAAGATCAAAAGATCATGAGAGGAGAGGGAGGAGCAGACGATGCCGCAGGAAACGCCATTTCCGTCCGCTTATTCTGCTTCTGGTTCTTATTCTCGGAATCGGTTGTGCATATTTTGCAAAGAACAGCAACGGCACATCATCCACCTACGACCCGGCCAACTGGAATCTTGTTCTCGTGAACAGAAAGCACCCGATCCCAAAGAATTATAAGGTCGGCAAGCTTGTCACCCTGTCGGACGGACAGAAGGTATCTGCAAAAATCTATCCGTCCCTCCAGCAGATGTTTGATGACGCCCGCGCGACAGGACTTCAGCTCTTTGTCGCATCCGGGTACCGGACACAGGCCTATCAGCAGAAGCTTCTCGATGAAAAATATGAGGAATATAAGAATGACGGCTATTCCAGGACAGAGGCGAAGAAGAAGGCGGAGGCGTGGGTCGCGGTACCGGGAACCAGCGAGCACCAGCTCGGTCTCGCCGTCGATATCAACGCCGACACGTCCGTCTGCTCGAAGGACGCCGTTTATGACTGGCTGGACCAGAACTCGTACAAGTACGGCTTTATCCATCGTTATCCGTCCGACAAAACCGATATCACCGGCGTCATCAACGAGCCGTGGCATTACCGCTATGTCGGTGTAGAGGCCGCGACAGAGATCCATGAGAAAGGAATCACGCTGGAAGAGTATCTGGATGAGACGTGACGCTTACTCCGTCACCTGCTCAAAGTAGGACTCAACCGTCTCGGGCGCGGTGCAGCATCCCTCTCCGAACCACCACTTGACGGTCTCGATAAAGGTACTGATATAGAAGTTGATGTAGAAATTAACCGGCACGGTGAGGCTCTTCGCGGCGAGCTGACGCCGGATATCGGGTCCCAGGTCGCGGCGGAAGCGGTCACGGAAGCGGGTCCAGAACAGGTCCGCGCTCTTGCCGCCGAACAGGCTGCTGAACCGCTCCTGGTCGGCCTTCAGATGGTAGAGAATGTGGGTCATCTCATTTTTCAGGCAGACGGTGCTCTTTGAGAAGTCGTGGTCGGACTCTGCGTGCGGATGCTTGTCGAAAATGTGGTTGAAGAGATCGTCGCAGATTGCGTCGAGCAGACTGTCCTTCGTCTCAAAATGCGCATAGAACGTCGTGCGGCCGATGTCCGCCTCCTCGATGATGTCCTGCACCGTGATCTGCTCATAGCGCTTTCTGGCAAGCAGTGTCTCAAATGCACTGAATATCGCCCGTCTTGTCCGGAGCTGCCGTCTGTCCATTTTATTTCCTCACTTTGTTACAACCTTATAGATGTAGATGTTCGTCTTTCCGTCGAGCGGCGTCGTGCTGACGAGCCGGTAGGTCACCGTGTCATCCGACAGGCTGCCAAGATCGCGAGACGTAAGGACATAGCGGATCTTCAGCTTCTTTACGTCCTTATTGCTGAGCGAGACGGAGAAGTAGTCGTCATTGAGGAGCTTGAACTGGTTGTCCGTGTCGACGTCTTCCGCGCCCGTCAGCGTGATCTTGATCTGCGCGTAGCGGTTGTAGACATCGGACTCATCGCCGCCGGTGTCAATCGACTCCCATCGCGCAAGATTCGGGTACGTGTTCGTCGAGTTGATCGTCGCAGCACCCATCATGATCGGGTAATTTCCCCACGGGAAGTCGAGTGTGTCGACGGCCCAGAGCGCGTCCTGATCGTCCGTGACGACGGAGCTGATTTCATTTGCGAGGTCCGTGTGCTTAAGACCGCCCGTGCCGAGCTGAACCGGGTTGATAAAGAGCCCGCCGGCCAGGGCAATCGCGCTCATATAGACTGCGAAGGCAGTCCGGAACCGGAAAATGAACAGCATGAGGAATGCCGCAAGGATTGCGACAATGGCAAGGCCCCACATTTCCTGATCCGTGCAGATCCGCTTGCAGACAACGTTTACACAGTACCAGGCGGCCGCGCAGAGAATAACAGAGCTTCCGATCCAGACAGCTGTAAGGTGCGGAATCCGGAACTTCTTTACAGCCGGGTCGGTGGAGCCCTGAATATCCACCACGTCGCTGAGTGCCCGAAAGAGCATGACCAGATTGATCAGGTCGACGCCGAGAAATGCGCGGTAGGACTGGCAGAGATAGAGCAGACTGATCTTTGCCAGAAGCTTCGGAAAGCCGATGCAGACGTAGACGGAGAGAAAGGCTCCGAATACGAGCAGGACAAGGAGCAGGCTGTCCTTCTTCAGACGGCAGCGGATCTGGCGGAACAATACGAGCGCCGTGAGCACGAGGCACATCGGGAAAAATGTAACCAGCGTTGCCGTCTCGACGACGTTGATGTTCGCCTTCTTCAGGTAAGCCGCGCTCAGGTACGGGAGCTTGAGTCCGACGACATAGTTGAGGAAGCGGCCCATGCTGCCGCCGCCTGTCTCCAGACGGTCGCCGGGATAGACAGTGTTCATGACCGCCGAGATCGTTGAGCCGGACCGCATGAAGAGAAAGACCATGCATCCGGCAAGGGCTGCGATGGCTGCGATGAGGCCGGCGATGTCGCCGCCCCGCAGCAGGTGCTTTCTGTGATTTTTTATGATGACCCAGATGAGAAGGGCCAGGAAGCAGTAGGCGAGCGGGACCATCCACGCGGGATAGAGCGTCATGATATAGCCGCCTCCGCAGAGGACGGCAGTTGCAAGGCACAGGAGCTTCACGAGAACGTGCCTTGTGCTGAGGAACTTGTCCGCGACGATGATAAAGAGGAAGCCAAAAATCAGCATCTCCACGAGGCCGTTGATCGCAAACCACCACTGAACGACCGGGGAGAAGAGGAGCAGCATCGCTCCCGCTGCCGACAGGCGGCACTTGTCATTTGTTATGAGGCGGAAGAACTCGAAGCTCACGAGCCAGAGGCAGACCGCCCTCGCGCACCAGAAAAATGAGAGGCCTCTCTCAGATCCGAGGAACAGATATCCGATGAGGAACGGCCGGAAAATGATGAGCGGCGTCTTAACCGGCAGCGCGTAGACCATGAAGACGTCCGTCGAGGCGCCGCGGATGATGCTGCTGAACCAGCTGTAGGGCGCCGCGGAATACTGCTGCGAGAGGATCATCGGCGTCATGACGGCCCACTCATCGCTCCGCTGCGACCGCGCCTGGCCGAATACAATATTCGAGGAGTGGTCCGGCACAATCGTGGACCACTCGTAGATCGACGAGCCGTTGATGTTAAGAAGCACGCCAAGCGCGACGAGCCCCGCGCCGATCAGGAAGCGCCAGCGGAACAGAAAATTGTAGAGCGAGCGCACCGGCACAGCAAAATGAAGGCCGATGAAGAAGAACAGGAGCGCGAGCAGAACAAAGCGCGCGAGAAAGACGTTCAGAAAGCCGTCCGCGGCGAAGGAGGACTGCGCCGAGAGCTCCTTGATCTGGAACGTCGAGCCGGAGGATTCGCCGAGCTGAATGCGGAGTGACGTCACCCTTCCTCCGGTGCGGATGACGAATTCGTTGTCCCCGCTGCCCGCAGTAAATGTGCTGACGCTGCCCTTTGTAATGTCCTCCCCGTCCGTCGCAAGCGTCACGGTGACGGTTCTGTCACCGGCACTTTTGGAATATACATGGAGGCACAGGTACGGCGAGCCGACAGAAAGCTTCTTAAATGTGAGATACGGGCTGTCGCTTGTCGTGCGGTAGGTGCTGCTGTCTTCCTTTGAGAGGCCGGTTAGCTTTGCATTTTTCAGCTGAAGCTGACTGTCGGCGCTGAAGTAATTATAGAAGACACCTGCGGATATCATGCAAATGCAGAGCGAGATGCCCATGGCGATGACAAGCGCAAGAAGAACGCGGAGGGGTGAATTGCCCTTTCCGCGGACTGTGCGGTTTTTATTTGTCTGCGCGGCAAGGCGGCGGTTCGCCTGCGGCGCTGCTGTTTTTCCTGACATAAATTCCCCTTATAAATTTGAAACTATTTCCCGAGCCGCTTCCCCTGGCGGCACGGGTGCTTCCCGGTGCTGTTTGTCCGGTTTGACTTTCACAGGGCGCGTGTATATAATATCTGTACTAAGCCTGTGCATACACAATTATAGGGCTTGCGGGGCATACCCGCAAGCCCGTTTCTGTGTCCGGGCAGGTCATGCGCTGTCAGACCTTGGGAATCGGTCAGCGATATCAGGAGCGGTGAAGGCGGAGTCTGCCCGATACCGCCCTGATCTTCGCGGCCTTATACGATTTTGGATGCGCGTGAACTGCAGCAAGGCATATTCCATCCGATTCATGGGGGATAGAGATTCATGGATAAAATAGCGGTTTTAATTCCGTGCTATAACGAGGCGGTGACGATCAAGAAGGTCGTGAAGGACTGGCAGTCCGCACTTCCGGAGGCCGTCATCTATGTATATGACAATAATTCGACGGACCGGACTGACGAGATCGCCCGGGCAGCGGGAGCTGTTGTCCGCTACGAGGGGCGGCAGGGCAAGGGAAATGTCATCCGCCGCATGTTCCGGGAGATCGACGCCGATTGCTACGTTATGGTGGACGGAGACGATACGTATCCGGCGGAGGCGGGCCCGGAGATGGTCCGCGACGTCCTCGAGGGAGGCGCTGACATGGTCGTCGGTGACCGGCTCTCATCGACCTATTTTACGGAGAATAAGCGGCCGTTCCACAATTTCGGCAATTCATTTACGCGGGGCGTCATCAACCGGATGTTTGACTCGGACATCAAGGACATTATGACCGGGCTCCGCGCGTTCAGCTATGAATTCGTGAAGACGTATCCGGTCCTCTCAAAGGGCTTTGAGATTGAGACGGAAATGACGATCCATGCGCTTGACCGGAACATGGCGATCAAAAATGTTGTGATTGAATACAGGGACAGGCCGGAGGGCAGCAGCTCCAAGCTGAACACGGTCTCCGACGGTCTGCGCGTTATTAAAACGATGTTCGCCCTCTATAAGAATTACAAGCCGGCACAGTTTTTTGGCCTGATCGGCCTTATTCTCGCCGTTGTCGGAACATGCATGTTTATTCCTGTCCTTCGGGAATTTGTCGTGACAAGGCTTGTCGCCAGATTCCCGACACTGATTGTGAGCGGCTTCATGATCCTCGCCGCGATTATTTCATTTTTCACGGGGCTCATGCTGCAGACGATGATCCAGAAGGACCGCATGGCATTCGAGTTCCGACTCCAGATGGCAAGAGATATGCACCTTCTGAAAAGAAGAAGAGCGCATACTAAGCGTTTTTGACAGCGTCAATATAGCTGTACAGCGTGTACTTCGATATGCCGAAGGTCGCACAGACCTTCGATCCCGATTTTGTGATCAGAAAGGCGCCGCTGTCATTCAGATAGCGGATGGCCCGGACCTTGTCGTCCTTGTTCATGAGGGCGACCGGCTTGCCGACGAGCTGGATGCTCTGGTCGATCAGATCATCCAGAAGCGCGGTGACGCTGGTCGTGTCAGACGTGCCGGATCCGCTGGGTCCCTCCTTCGTCAGGTCCTTTAGTGCGTGCTTCATCGCGACCATGAGTGAAATATCAAAATTGATCGCGAGCATGCCGATGATTTCTCCATTTTCATCTCTTAGATAAACATTGCTCGACTTTAATATCTTGCCGTTCCTGCCCTTTGTGAGAAATGCAAGTCTGTCCTTTGCACGCCCGTTTTTTGTCTTCAGTGCATCGAGGACGATGTGTGACGGCCCGTCGCCGAGGTGTCTTCCGGATACATGGCCGTTCTCAATGGCTATGATCGAGTGTTCGGCAGGGCAGGACTTCAGATCATAGACTACAACTTCACAGTCCTTTCCAAACTGTGCGGCAATCGCCTTTGAAAGACGAACCGCGAAATCAAGATTATCAGCATGCATGCAGTAAAACACCTTCCTGTCAGACTTTGAGTGATTGAACCGTCAGATTTCATTATAACAAATGACAGGCCTGAATCAACCGGATAATCAGAATCCGGCTCTGAATCACATTGCGGCGTTCCTACTTGTTACATATCATGATGTATGCGCAATCGTAATTATACAAACAAATCCATACAAATCTTAACCACATCAACTTTCGTGCATTGCTTCAAATGCAAAATACGTTCATTCCGAGACGCTTGAGGCAGTCAGGTCCGATGCCGGCAATCAGCATCTCCTGACGCTGTCCACCTGCTCCTCCGATCAGGAGGACGACCGGACGGTCGTGATTGCGTCGTATCAGATTTCAAAGACAGACGGGACATGATACATACCTCAGAGGAGAGACATGAAAATCAGCAAAAAGCGATTACTTACAATATGGACCATCATTTGCGCGATGCTCGTTCTTCTTCTCCCTGGAAGCAGACCGGTTTACGCGGATGACGCTTCAATGGTCATGGCGTTGCCGGTCCACGCGGATTTCGGAAGCGGAGGACTGAATGCGTCGAAGACGTATCAGCTGATTCTGACGCCGGAAGACGCGGACAATCCTATGCCGGCGGGATCTGAATCAGGCACATACACGACCGAGATTTCCAGGGATGCGGGGACAGATTATGAGATCCGGATCGGGTTTCCGGGAGTCGGTGAGTACTGGTATCAGCTCAGCGCGCAGGATGAGACCGGCAGAGAAATCGGAGCATGGTTTCTGCATGTGACAGTCCAGAACCTGGATGGGAAGCTGTCACTGGTGACAACACTGCACGAACATGCAAGGACCGGTGACAAGACGGACAGTCTCACGCTGATCGATACAGATCAGCCGACACCGACGCTGACTGCTGTGGTGACGAATTCGCCTGTTCCGTCGAGAACGGCGACGGTCACGCCGGCAGGACCAACGCCCGGTACGAAGAACACAAACACGAGGACGACAGCTCCGGGCAGGAGCAGTCAGTCCTTGAAGGCATCCGTTGTAAAAACCGGGGATCCGAACCATCCGCTCATGTGGAAGATTACATTTGCCGTTTCGGCGGCAGTGCTGGTTCTCTTCCTTGTCCTTATGGTCAGGGAGAAAAGACGACAGGAAAACTGATCTTGGAAAATGAAAGGCGGGACCGCAGGGCGCGGTCCTGCATAAGCTGATGAAGTGAGCAATTCACAAATGAAAAGAGGATCCGGTCGATTGATCGGATCCTCTTTTTATGCACTTAAAACGAAGTTCCTACTGATGTTTCAGAATTTTAGGCGCGGTTGACGGTGGGGCAGAATCGGATTACGATGAAGCTATCAGAAATGACAGCTGGAGGTACGCCTGATCGTCCGCTGCCTCGGGGATACATGATCTGCCAGCTTCTGCTGCCTTCTTCGGGTGCGCATAAGCGGGAACCGATGCGTCCTGCCGGATTCATCACAATAAAGGAGGTGCCCTATGACTGCATTTGAACGTGTGAAATCGGGAATTCCGTCGCTTGATGAGGCCTTTCACAACATCCGCCTCGGTGACAATGTCGTCTGGTCCGTCTCGGACCTTGCGGACTTCCGCGTCTTCATGGAGCCCTTTGTCCGCCAGGCGATCGCGGACGGGCGGAACATCATCTACGTCCGCTTCGCGTCGCATCCGCCGCTCCTTGAGGCGCAGCCGGGGCTTACAATTGTGCCGGTTGAGCTCTCGCACCGCTTTGAGACGTTTACACTCGCGGTGCGCCGCCTCATCGAAAAGGAAGGGCGCGGTGCATTTTACGTGTTCGACTGCCTGAGCGAGCTGCAGACGGCGTGGGCGACGGACCTCATGATGGGGAATTTCTTCAAGCTGACGTGCCCGTACCTCTTTGAGCTCGACACGGTCGCGTATTTCCCGGTCATCCGGGGCCGCCACTCCTACCAGGCAATTGCGAAAATCCAGACGACGGCGCAGATCTTTCTGGACGTCTATGCGGAAAAACGGATGAATGAACCGTTCGCAGATCAGAATCTGCTGCCTGGTGGATCCGTAAGTACGTCCATTGAAAGCGATCATGCGCAGCCTGATGCGGGAACAGGAGCCGCGTCAGAGAAGCCCCGCACGCTCTATGTCCGTCCGGTCAAGATCTGGAACCGCTACTCGGATACGATGTTCCTGCTCCATGCCTACGACACGGAGATGGGAAATTTCCGCCCGGTCGCAAGCGGCGTCGAGGTCTCCCGGTTCTATCAGATCATGGAGAAGGCGGGACGCGAGGAGCGAAGCCATAATCAGGACAGCTGGACCCGCTTCTTTAACCGCGCGGAAATGAAATACGAGAGCGGACTTGACGTTTCGGAGGAGTGCTCGCGGATCTGCAATATCATGCTGACAAGAGATGAAAAGCTGCGCGTCATGATCAAGGAAAATTTCCGGCCCGAGGACTACTTTGAGATCCGCCGGCGGGAAATCGGGACCGGTCTCATCGGCGGCAAGTCGACGGGCATGCTGCTTGCGCGAAAGCTCATTGAAAATAAGCGGCCGGACATTGCGTCCCGCCTTGAGCCGCACGATTCGTTCTACATGGGCGCAGACGTGTTCTACTCCTACATCGTCGACAATCAGCTCTGGGACCTTCGGGTCCGGCAGCGGACGCCGGAGGGATATTTTTCACTTGCGGAGGAATTTTCAGCCCGCATGCTCCGGGGCACGTTCAGTCCGGAGATGGAGGAGAAATTCTGCCGGATTCTTGACTATTACGGACAGGATCCGTATATCGTCCGCTCCTCGAGCATCCTTGAGGACGGCTTCGGCAATGCATTTGCCGGAAAATACGAATCCGTCTTCTGCGTGAATGACGGGACCATGGAGGACCGCCTCGAGGAATTTGAGCGCGCGGTCCGCACGGTCTACGCGAGCGCGACCAATAAGTCCGCGCTCGACTACCGCCTGCACAGAGGACTGGAGAACCGCGACGAGCAGATGGCGCTGCTCATCCAGCGCGTATCCGGCTCGCGGTACCGCTCCTTCTTCATGCCCGCTGCCGCCGGCGTCGGCTATTCCGTGAGTCCCTATGCCGTGAGCGCGGGAAATGGCCGGAAGGATGAGGGGATGCTGCGCCTTGTCATGGGGCTTGGCACCGGCGCGGTCGACCGAAAACTGGGCTCCTATCCGCGGATCGTCCAGCTAAATGACCCACGGCGCACGTCCGGGACGAGTGATGCGGAGCGCCACCGCTTCTCGCAGCAGCGGATCGACGTCATCAGCTTTATTGACAGCGCGGAGGAGAGCCTGCCGCTTTCGGATGTCGAGGCGGAACTTCCGTATTTTCTTAAGACGAAGCTCCTTTCGCACGACAGCGATGCCGAGCTCATGTTCGCCAATCGCGGCGACCGCCGGTTCGTCTGGTATGTGTCCTGCGACGGCATTGTAAAGTGTGAACCGCTCATGGATGATATGCGCGGGATTTTGTCTCTTCTTGAGACGTCCTACGGAAATCCGGTCGATACCGAGTTTACGATCAATCTCTCGGAAAATGGCGACTACATGATCGATCTTCTGCAGTGCCGGCCGCTGCAGGTCGCAAAAAATCACGGAGCGGTTGCGATTCCGGAGAACATCCCGGAGGATTCGATCCTTCTTGAGAGCACAGGAAGCTCGATGGGATTTTCGAGGAAGGAGACGCTCGGGCTTCTCATTTTCATTGATCCGGTCGGGTACTATGAGCTGCCGTACCGGGAGAAGTACGCCGTGCGCGATGCGCTCTCGAAGATCAACTGGGCCCTTCGCGGCGGGAAGACAAATGCGATGCTCTTTGCGCCGGGACGGATTTGTACGTCGTCGCCGGAGCTTGGGGTTCCGTCGGCCTTTGCGGATATCAGCGAGATGCGCGCAATCGCCGAGGTCGCCGAGACAAAGGCCGGGTACCAGCCGGAGCTGTCGTTCGGAAGTCACATCTTCCAGGACCTCGTGGAGGCGGAGATCTTCTATACGGCCGTTTTTGCCAATGAGCGGACAAGGATCTGGAGGCCGGAGAAGCTCCGGACATTTCCGGATGTGACAGAAAAGTTCCTCCCGGAGCTTCCGGAGGGGCTTCAGAACGTGATCTCGGTCTATGACGTATCAGAAGGGGCGTGCACGCTGTGGTATGATATGGTTAAGCAGAGGCTTGTCCTTGCGGCAGAGAAAGCCTGAAAACAGTCGATTGTTTCTGCGATCTTTAGTAGCCGATCTGTGCTGCAGGTCATTGAAAATGAAAGGCTGTATTGGGAAATCAAGAAAGGAGGCCGGGCGATTCTCCTCTGACTGAGCTATGACTGTTCAGTCGGGGCGTGATCGCCCCTATGGTTGATGAAATTCATTCATCTGGCGGATCTTCATCTTGGGAAGCGCGTAAATGGCTTCCCGATGCTCGAAGATCAGGCATATATTTTAAAACAAATTCTTACAATTGTTGACGGGGAGAAGGCGGACGCTGTCGTGATCGCAGGAGACATCTACGACAAGCCGATCCCGCCGGCGGAGGCTGTGAATCTCTTTGACGATTTTCTGGTCGGCCTCACGAAGCGGCATGTGCAGGTCTTTGCGATCAGCGGCAACCACGACTCCGCGGAGCGCATTTCCTATGCGGGGCGGATCCTTCGCGAGAGCGGTGTTCACATCTCGCCGCGCTTTGCAGGAAAAATTGAGCCGGTGCCCGTCCGCGACGCGTACGGGTCGCTCAACATCTATCTGATCCCGTACATTCACCCGTCTCTGGTGAGACACGCGTTTGCTGAAGAGGCAGCCTCCGACGGGAATTCCAAGAGCGGGGAGCCGGACGGACAGTCCGAGGCGGCGCTGACTCCGGAAAAGATTACAACCTGGACCGATGCGATGCGGTACCTCATTTCCCGGTCGGATGTCGACCCGAAGGCGCGGAACCTCGCGGTGGCACATCAGTTCGTGACCTATGCCGGGACGCAGCCGGAGCTCTCCGACTCGGAGGAGCGTCATATCGGCGGTCTCGACAACGTGGACACGTCGGTGTTCGATGCCTTTGACTATGTGGCGCTCGGCCATCTCCACGGGCCGCAGCGCGTCGGGCGCGACACGATCCGGTACGCGGGCTCGCCGCTCCCGTATTCATTTTCCGAGGAGCATCAGAAGAAGAGCGTCGCGGTTGTCGAAATGAAGGAGAAAGGGGAGGTGTCCTTCCGTCTTATTCCGCTTAAGCCAAAGCGCGCGATGAAGACCGTGCGCGGTTCATTTGCCGAGCTTACGGACCGAAATTACACGGCGCGCCTTGATCCGGAGGACTACTACCATGTGATCCTGACGGATGAGGAGGATGTGCCGAACGCGCTTGCGCGGCTTCGGACCGCATTCTACAAGAACCTCATGATGATCGATTACGATAATGCGCGGACAAATGCAGAGTCCGTGATCGAATCGGAGGCGGATGAGCGCGAGAAGGAGCCGATCGAAGTGCTCGGCGAGCTCTATGAGAAGCAGAACGGGCGGCCGATGACGGAGTTGCAGAGCTCTGTCGCGGAAAAACTGATTGATGCGATCTGGGAGGGACAAGAGTGAGACCTGTAAAGCTTGTGATGTCCGCGTTTGGACCATACGCGGGCGAGGAGACTATTGATTTCGGGGCGCTTGGATCCGAGGGCCTGTATCTTATTACCGGCGACACGGGGGCCGGGAAGACGACAATCTTTGATGCGATCGCATTTGCGCTGTACGGCGAGGCGAGTGACCGGAACCGCGAGAGCGGTATGCTCCGGTCGCAGTATGCGGAGCCGGGGACGCCGACGTTCGTCGACCTCTCATTTTCCTGCAGGGGAAAGGTCTATGAGATCCGCCGGAATCCGCGGTATGAGCGGCCGAAGAAGCGCGGCGACGGCGTGACGACGGAAAATGCCGCTGCCCTTCTGTCCGGGCCGGACGGCTTTGAAAAAAGCGGCTACAGTGAGGTGACGCAGGCCGTGACGGAGCTTCTTGGCATTACGCGCGATCAGTTCATGCAGATCGCAATGATTGCGCAGGGCGATTTCATGAAGCTCCTGCTTGCGGACACGCAGACGCGCAAGGAGATTCTGCGGAGCATTTTCCACACAGGAAATTATGACAGGCTTGAGCGGAGTCTCCGCGAGGAGGCAAAGCACGCGTACGGGACGTATATGGCCGCCGGCAGTGAGCGGGAGGCATTTCTCCGCAGCATCAATCCTGGTGAAAATGAGGAGCTTGCGCGCGCATGGAAGGAGAGTGCCCTCACGGGGAAGCTCTCTCCGGAGGAGGTCCTCGATCTGATCAGCCGCATCCTCGATGACGACCGCAAACGCGAGCAGGAGCTGATCCGGAAGCAGGATGCGCTTGCGGAGGAGCGCGACCGCCTGCAGTACGAGATCGAGCAGGCAAAGACGGCGGAGCGACGGCGCCTTGAGCTTGTCGACGGGCAGAAGCAGATGGAGCGCCTTGCGCGCGAAAAGGAGGGCCTCGCAAAGGACCTCGCCCTTGCCAATGAAAAACGTCCCGAGGCCGACAGGCTCCGGAGTCAGGCGGCCGTCGAGCTGAGCCGTCTTGCGGACTATGACCGGTTGGATCAGAGTAACGCGTCTCTGAAGGAGGCGCGCGAGAGCCTCAGGGAGAAGGATGAGGAGCTGAAGAAGAAAAAAGACGCGCGGGAGGAAGAGGCACGCGCGCTCGCGCGCGACGAGGAGACGTTTGAGGGCCTTGCGGCCGTGCCGCAGGACCTGATCGTAAGGCAGCATGAGCTCGAGCGCCTTTCGGACCGGCAGAAGGCCGTGGAGGCTCTCATTGCGGAGATCCGCGAGGCGGAGCAGGCGGACAAAGAGGCCGCGGACCTTACCGGTCAGGCGGAGAAGCTTTCACGGAAGCTTGCTCAGTTCCGCAAAGAAAATGAAGCGCTTACGAAGGAGCGGGATGACCTCAGCATCGCCCCGGCGGCCTGCGAGCGGGCGGATGCGGCTCTTTCGGCATGCCTTGCGCGGGACCAGTCCCTGAAGGACCTGAAGGCCGGCATTTCCCAGATGAATGTCCTTGCGGAGACGCTCCGAAAGGATAAGGAGGCGCTGCTTCGCGAACAGGACAAGGATGCACGGCTTCTTTCTCTGCTTGAGGGCTTTCAGAGGGACCGGAAGGAGCTCGAGACGGCCGATGCGGAGAAGGAGCGGGCCGCGGCAGCGGTTGCTTCATTTTCTGCGCGGAAGGCGGCGCTTCTTGATCTTTCGCAGAAGGAGCAGCTCTTTGTCCGGGAGAAAAATACCACGGATACGCTTTACGCGGAGGCAAAGCGGGCGCAACAGGAGGCTGATGCGGCGTATCTTTCGTTCCGGGAATTAAATGGACGCTTCCTGTCCGGCCAGGCAGGCATTCTTGCCGCGCATCTGACCGACGGCCTTCCGTGCCCGGTGTGCGGCTCGCGGGTCCACCCGGCCCCGGCCGCTGTGAAGGCGTCGGTGCCGTCCCAGAATGAGGTGGAGAGCGCGGAGGCGCGGAGCGTCAGCGCGTCAAAGGCGGCGGCGGAGGCGGCCAGGAAGCATTCAGCGCAGAAAATGAAAACGGACGCGCTGAAGGATCAGATCGCGGGTCTCATTTCCGGGTTTACGAGCGGGTCGGATATGGACAAGCCGTGGAACACAGATGCGGAAATCCGTGCCAATGAGGAAGGCCTTGCAAAGGCCCGGGAGGACCTTACGGCATCCGAGGAGCGGATTGCAAGGAGAAAGCGCCTTGCGGCGGAGCAGACGGCCGCGGAGACGGAAGAGACGAAGCGGAGAGAACGCGTCGTGGAGCTTGAAAAGGCCGTCGCAGCGGATGAGACGGCCTTAAATAAGCAGCGCGAGGTCTGCACAAAGGCGGCGGAGACGCTTAAGATTGTCCCTGCGGACATAGCCGGAACACCTGACGACGGTGTCAATGAGGCGGAGACGTCTGCATCGCGCCTCTCTCTCCTTGAGTCTTCCGCCCTTACGGCGGCAATTGCGGCCAATACGGCCGACGCGCAGGCGCTTCGGAAATCCCTGCAGAGCGAAAATGCCCGCCGCACGCGCTATGAGGAGCTACTTACGCTCCTTCCGGGGCGCGCGGCAGGGCTCGCAAAGGAAGAGAAGGCACTCTCGGACCTTACGCTTTCTGTCTCGGCGAAGACGGCATCGGCCGCGGGTCTCTGGAAGAGTGCGGCCCGGGCGGCCGATGATCTCTTTGGCCTGGACGCGCCCATCCCGGAGATTTCGCGTCTTGCGGGGGATGAGCGGACAAAGCTGAAGGCCCTGGCCGGAAAGCTCCGGGGAGCAATCGAAGACCTGAAGGCGAAGGATGAGCGGAGAAAGAGTCTTCTTGCGGGCACGAAGGCGCGCACGGATACGATCAGCCGGCTGGACAAACAGCTTGCGGAGGATACATCCTCCCGCAGCGCCCTCGTGGCAAAGATCAGCGCTCTCTTGTCGGACACGGAGCGCCTTGCCGCCTCGCTCCCCTATCAGACGCGCGCAAAGGCAGAGGATGCGGCCGCCGGCATGAACGAAAGGGCGGAGCGCATTTTATCTGCCTGCAGGTCCGCAGAAGAGGCGCTCGCTGCGAAAAATGACGAGATGCAGAGCCTTTCCGGGACGATCGCCACGCTGAAGAAGCAGCTTGCGGAGACGCCTGCCTGCGACAGGGCGGCCGCCGAGCAGAAGCTCACGGATATCGATGCCAAAAAGTCATTTCTTGACGCCGAGCGGACCCGGATTTCCGGGAGAATACAAAGCAACAGTCACTGCCTCGAGGAGCTCCGTAGAAGCGATGCCGGTGTGAGCGAGGCGGAGACACGGTACCGCGAGATCAGCGCGCTCTCGGCGACGGCGTCCGGCAGTATCTCCCAGGGCAAGGCGAAGGTTGAGCTCGAGACCTATGTGCAGATGGCGCTCTTTGACCGGATCGTCCGCCGGGCGAACCGCCGATTTTCAATCATGACGGGCGGCCAGTACGACCTGCGCCGCAGTGATGTGGCAAATGCAGGGCGGCAGAGCCAGACGGGTCTTGATCTCGAGGTCATCGACCACTACAACGGGTCCGTCCGCAGCGTCAAGACGCTCTCCGGAGGCGAGTCCTTCATGGCGTCGCTGTCCCTTGCGATCGGTCTCTCCGATGAAATCCAGTCGCACGCGGGCGGCATTCGTCTCGACACGATGTTTATTGACGAGGGCTTCGGCTCGCTCGATCAGGATTCCCTTGACCAGGCGATGAACGCGATGCAGGGCCTGACCGAGGGCGGAGAGAGGCTCGTGGGTATCATTTCCCATGTGAGTGAGCTGAAGACCCGGATTGGGAAGCAGATCGTCGTCACGAAATCCAAGGAGGCAGGCAGCCACGCAAGGGTCGTGCTGAATGACTAAGAGGCAGGGCTGCCGGACACTCATTTTGGGGCATATCCTTGGATCCATGATGCTATACCTTGCGGATGCCTACGGGACAGACCGCCTGCAGGCAGTGGCCGAAGAGGCGGAAAAGCAGACGAATCCGGAAACAAGCCGGGAAGGCCTGATTCCTATGTGTCCGGCCAGACGAATCCTTTCGTTTGGCAGCTTGGGAATCCGTGCCTGCTTTGAGCAGTCAGGTAAAAAGGGATGGACAGTTGTCCTTCTTGCACCAGTTATGCAGACGGATGCTTGAACCAGTATTTGGAAGGTCAACCCGGTTTATAAATGGATTATGGATTTAGCAAAGAATATTCACACATAAAAAGAAGAGTAGTTTTTACGAAAAATATTATAGCGTAAAAGATGCGTTTTGCGCTATAATATACTGAGGGCAAACAAAAAGCCCCGGATTCCATATATTTCCGTTTCTGGAGTGACCCGGAGCCTTCGGCCCGCGAAATCCATGCGATCAATTGTTTTGCATACAGGTTTATATATGTTTTGCAAAACAAGTGCAGAAATTTTGTGCATACATTTTTTATGAAAGGATCATGATCTATGGCATCAGAATCTTACGAAGTCACACGTTTGCGTCGTCAGGAACAGGCGCTCGATAAACTCATCGACGACATGCCACCGTGTATTCAGTCGGTCCTTATGGAAATCCGTCTGGACTGCCGGCCGGGAACGGTTCTTGACTATGCCAGGGATACTCACGAGTTTCTGCTGTACCTGATAAAAGCAAATCCTACCCTGAAAAACGTAAAGCCAAAGGATATCTCTGTAGAGGCCCTGTCCTCCCTGACTGCCGACGATGTAAATGAGTTTTTCAGCCACTGCCGCACCTATCGGACACCAAAAGGTGCTATACGGGAAACTGGTAAATTCCGGCTCTCCAGTATCCGCTCTTCTCTGTCCGTCGTATTTAATAAATTGTATACAAAAGAGATCATCACCCGGAACCCGGTGGCTGCTGCCGTCCGGTTCCATATTCCAGCCAAAAAGACGATCGATGTACTGGAAAAAAAAGAAGCAAAAAAACTGCTGAATGCCGTCGAAAATACAGACCTCGACAGTCCAAATGCCGCTGCCCGTTCAAAGCGTACCGTGCTCCGGGATACGGCGATTGTCACGCTGCTTTTAAATTCCGGGATCCGAATTGCCGAGTTGGTCGGACTTGACGTCTCAGATGTCGATTTTGACAATGGCTGCATCTATATCATCCGGAAAGGCGGTGCGCCGGACAAGGTGTATCTGAATGATCAGACTCTGGGAGTTTTGAAGGATTATATTGATCTCGAACGCCCTGCTTATTCAGATGGTGGAAAGGAAACCGCCCTGTTTCTTTCCAATCGAAAGAAACGCATGGCGGTCCGATCGATCCAGGAGATGCTGAAAAAATACGGTTCTTCTGCCCTCCCGTCACGTCGGCATTTGTCTCCCCATACACTTCGCCGAACGTATGGAACAGCGCTCTATGAGGCTACGGGCGACCTGAAGAATACACAGGCAGTTCTTGGCCACACAGATGTTCGAACAACTTCAAAGTACTACGTCAGAGAATCGGATATTCGAAAAGAACAGAGTGGACGGAAAAATTTATTTGATTTATAACACGGGAGAGAAACTAAAATGATTTTGCTGGCGCCCTATTTGGTGCGCCAGCCTCCTTCGCTATACTTCAATTAACGCGAACGACTTCATTCTAACATACTCAGCCATATCGTTGTCACATTACGGCTTATGCATGAGGTCAAAAATACTCATCTGACTGTCTATCCATGTTTCCTGCACCGCCTCATGGACTACGTCATCTTTCGTCAAATGCCCGATCAGGAGCGGTGATTCCGGATCATGGCATTTCAGGTTTCTCCTCACCAGGTCCTGATTATAATTGGCGTAACAATATAGACAGCCATGCCCGCAGGTATTGTACATCCCGATGTCTGCGCCAAGCAGGCATCGGCACCCCTTTCTGGCAGGTGCATGCCCTGGCACAAGGAGTCTCCTGCCGATCGCATGCTCAAGCACTGCCTGCGAGAAGCAACCGTCAGCATCGACTCTGCTCCGCACCAATGCCTGATTCTCCAGACACAGATGGATCTGCATACCCGTGCGTTCTGCGGTTTCATTGAACGCATCTATGAGTTCCCTCTGCACCGCCATCGGGACTGCCCGTACTTCCGGGAAATTTTTCTTTGTCTTCTCATACAGGTCGATGAAGCTCACGACACACTGATCGGTATATGGCTTAAGTATCGCTGCCATGCGGGCGAATTGCACTTTGTGAAAGTTGGTCGTATATTTCTCTGAAATGAAGATCGGATCATATCTCCAGCAGACAGCGTTCCGGCCGGCATAATTTGACAACTCCTTAAATGCTTCAATCACCCTCTGCCGATCCGGGACAGACGGCTCAATCTCTTTCCCATAGGGTGTGATCGTCACCATGAAAAAGCATCGAAAATGATCCAGCTCATGAATCCGCTTCAGCATCGGAATCGGATTCTTTGTGCAGAAGGAAATCGCGTCCACAACGGAAGGATCCAAGCGGTAACGCGTCACGAAAACTGGATTGTAAGGATTCCGGGCCAGAACATATCCTTCCCGGATCCGATTGTAAAACCATGTTGAGAAAAATGCCGGAATATCTGTCCGGCTGCCTGTGTTGATAATCATAGTCTTCTTTAAGCCTGCATCATGTAAAAAATGAGTGCCCCCAGCACGCATATGGCAAAGAACCCTCTTCTGAGCGTCCGGCCGTATACGCTGAGGAGGATCTGCCCACAGGACATGCGCGCTGAAAACGGACCCGCATCGCCCAGGTGTTTCCTGACATGAAAGTCGGTGATCACATGCTCCCTCCCCATGCTGCAGACCGTCACATCCGGATCCGCGAGCAGCAGATGGATGGGCCTCCGATATTCGGGCGTTCGAAAGTCAAATCCGTTTCCATCCATGAAACGGATCGTATAGACATAATGGGTAAAGTATATATCCCCTCTGAGCGAAGGCTTCTTATGGGTGATGGTCTCAATGTCAATAATCCTCCCGGGTGCCTTCTGCCCCGAGCGGATCAATTGTGTCCGTCTGGCACGGGCGGTCAGCATGGCGCATCCGGCAAGGTATGGGTCGATTTGCCGAGCCGTCCGTGGATGGCGATTCTTGCTGTGCAGGAAAATGAGTAAAATCCAGGCGGAAAAATCCCACGCCTATGCGTCAAATGGCGCCCTGGCGTGGGATTCCTTTTGTTTTTACGATCGATAAGCCCTGCACCGCTTCTTATTTCTCGGCGATGACCTCGACCTCGCACTTTGCTCCCTTGGGAAGCGCACTGATGCCTACACAGGAACGGGCCGGCTTTCCGGTGAAGTACTTTGTGTAGACCTCGTTAAAGGCCGCAAAGTCCCCGATGTCAGTGAGGAAGCAGAGGGTCTTGACCGCCTTCTCCGGGCTGGTGCCGGCCGCTTCCAATACGGCGCAGAGATTTTTCATGACCTGCTCCGTCTGCTCCTCGATCGTATCTCCGACCAGGTTCCCAGTAGCCGGATCCAGGGCGATCTGGCCGGACGTATAAATGAGGCCATTCACCTCCGTTGCCTGAGAATACGGGCCTACCGCAGCCGGAGCCTTGTCTGTATGGATAATTTTCATGTCCATTCTCCTTTCAGAACAATTGGAAATTTGGTTTGTTCTACATCAGTATATGCCGCCGGGAATTCAGGAGGCAACAGGAAATATTGCCGCCCTTTCCCCGGCTCTGTCCTTGAATTTGTCGATCCCATATAAGATAAAGGACAGGATGCTCAGCGCAAGGATCCAGAGCAATAGATATTCAAGACACCTGCGCACGCAGGGTCCTCAGAATCTCTTCCACTCTCCGTTCCGCTTCCCGCACCTGCTGTTTTCCTTTGCTGATCTTCGACTGAACAAAGAGGTCCGCGACAAAACCATCCAGGAAAAAGTCTGCAAAAGTGAGAAAGCCGCTGACATCGACGTTAAGATTTTCAAGGTCATGGATATCGCCCAGTTCATCCCGGAAGGTCTCCAGGTCTCTCCGGGCATTGTCAATGCACTGGCTGGCATTGTTGATCTTCATGTGCTTCATGAATCCGGAGATTGTGTTGCCGCCGAAAATATCAAGCAGACCCCAGTTTCCGGCGCTGTTTAGCTGTTTTTCCGCCTCGCGGAGGCTGGACAGGGCGCGCTCACCGGCGCGGATGGCTTCATTGATTTCCTTATTTCTGTCGTACATAGTGATCCCTCCTTATGGTCGTCTCCTCACACATCGCGGCATAAAGGTTTGTTTATTGGTTCAAATTCTCATTTGCTGGTATCGATCGATAATAAGAGGCGACCCTGCCATTTACTGGTATCGTAAGTCATTATCAATGCCCCTCGATATGGGCCAAAACATCCTCCAGCGTATCGCAGAAATAGATTCCCTCCTGCCGCTTTGACGATGAAAGACCGTACGAAATCATCGTTTCCAGCTGATTCCGAAGACTGTTATAATAGCCTTCCAGATTGAAAAAAATGCAGGGACCATCCAGCTGTCCAAGTGCTTTCTTCGACATGACTTCCGCAATTTCTTCCAGAGTTCCTGTTCCACCCGGAAATGCAATGAAGGCATCGCCAAGCTCGATCATTCTGGCCTTTCTCTCTGTCATATTTTCTGTGACAATCAGTTTCGTGATCCCTTCCAGCTGCAGACAGTCATCCACAAATGCCTTTGGCTCGACACCAATCACCTTTCCGCCGGCTCGAAGAGCTGCTTCTGCCAGAATTCCCATCAGTCCGGATTTTGAGCCTCCGTAAACCAGCTGATTTCCGTTCTGTCCGATCCAGGTGCCAAGCTGTTCCGCCGCCTGACGCATACGTTCATTTCCGTTATTTGCGCCTAGATATACCGTGATATTCATTTTTTAAGCTCCTTTTTATTCGAAACTTGTGCAGAATTTGCCCACAGGACGTGTGCTCTGAAAACGGCCCCGCATTTTCATTACGGTTTAAACGGCCTGGCAGGAATTCCCGTCCATTTAACGACCGAGTAGTTCGCCGAAAATGTACGCAAGTCACGTCCAGAACAGATTGAGAAACAGGTTCACAACTGTCATGCAGACGACCGTGATCAGACTGCCGATGACCAAATGTCCGAGAAGCCCCAGAAAGGTTGACCATGCATACGGCAGGCTGATCCCGAGGAACGGAATGATGAGTTTTCCTTCAAACAGCATGGCATAGAACATAAAGAGGCAATACAGGTACTGAAGGCCATGCAGCGGGCAGAAGAAAAGAGACAGGTACCTCCGTCCGGCCTGTTCCGGAAAACCGGCGGCAGCCGCTCTCCGCATTGTGATTCCTGTGCAGAGAGCAGCCAGGATTGTCATAATAAGAGAAACTGTCAGAGACTCGCCGCGCGCGTGCAGGCACAAAAATGTACTGCCGCCGTACACAAGAAGATCCACAATCAGCCACAGTGCCATACGTTTCCCCTTCCATCATAAGTCAAATTCAGATCGCTGCATACGATGGTCTCCAGGTTCATGGACGCTTTCACCTTTCCATCATAAGTCGGGTTCAGCTCCGCTCCCGGATCCCGATCTTGTATTCATTTCCGTAGAGGCCGAGCATAAAAAGCTTGTGCTGACTGAAATCAAAGCCGTCGAGCAGCTCGGTTTTTCCCTCCGGCGTCGTGATGGTGACGTCGTGGAACAGGAAGGAATTGGCATTCTGCTCCTTGAGGAGCTTCCGCGCCTTCGTCGCAACCATGCCGTAATAGACGACTTGCTTGTCGGGCATCACATAGTCAGGCTTTCCGGGATTCGAAAAAGAAGCCTGCTTTCCATCGACATTTATGAGGTCCGATGCGATATAAAATGCACCACCCTGGAACAGACGGTCCTTCTCACCATTCTGCGGGAAGCAGAAAAAACCGGTTTTTACCTTTTTTGTCTCACCGCTGTCGTCCACAATCTCATCGGACATGCGGCGTACCGAATAAGACTGCCCGTCCAGCACCAGTCCTTCCGAGTAAAGTGAGTTGAGGAGTCCGGTCAGGAAGTCCGTGCCCTCCTCCTCGATCTTCTTTTCAAATGCGTCCATAAAATCCATGTATGCCATAAATAATCACTCCTTTATTTCTTTTGTCAGCAGTCCGTAGCACTCCGGCCGCCTTGTGCTAAGATACGGCATCTTCTTCTGCCATCTGCCTGAGTCCGCAAGATCGATCCGGCAGGTCACAAGCTGCTCCCGACTGTCTGCGAGGCACACAAGGTTTCCGCACGGATCTGCGACGATCGATTCGCCGGCAAATTCGACCCCGCCCTCGCGGCCCGTCCGGTTGCACATAGCAACAAAGACCTGATTCTGCATCGCCTGCACACGAATCTCCCAGGCAAATAAATCAAGCGGCTCAGCGGTCACATTGGCCGTCGGAATGATAATAAGATCCGCACCCATGAGCGTGCACAGCCGGATGCTCTCCGGGATGTGCCGGTCATAGCAAATGACGATCGCAACCTTTCCGAACGGGGTGTCGAAGACCTTGAAGCCATCATCCGAAGGTGTGTAGTAATCCTGCTCATAGAACTGCGGAGCCTCAGCGACATGAACCATCTTCGAGATGCCCTCAATCGTCCCGTCCGGCCGGATAAAGAGCGAGGAATCGTACGGTTTTCCATCGAGACTTAGATAAACGTTCGGAGACAGGTAGATGTGGTTCGCACGGGCCATTTCCTGCAGGCAGCGGACGTAGACCGAGTCAGTCCCAAGGCACCAGGACTCGATCTGCCCGTCCGGATAGTGGTCCTTCGTGTACTGCGGGAAGAAGTGAGTGAGCTGAATCTCCGGGAAAAATAAAAGATCACAGCCCTTCGCGGCGGCTTCCCTGCAGAAAGCCTCCGCGTGTCCGAGATTTACGTCCATATCATCTGCCATACACATCTGCGCCATACCGAGCTTCATCGCATTTTCCTCGCACTTTCTTAAGCGGTCAGACCGCACCGTGGGGGTGTCCACCGTGGGGGTGTCCGTGGGGGGGTCTCCGTGGGGGTGTCAGGTTCCGATTAAAAAATCATAAACATTCGTCTCGATTTATTTATCCTGAATTATTCACCGCGTTGCGGTGCCAGCGGCTGAAAGCCGCATAGTTACTTTGATTGCCGGTTTTATTGCCTTCATCTGAAAAGTGAACATAAAAAAGAGCTCGATTTCTGGTAAAATGTGGTTGTCGAAGTCACATGATTCCATCAAAGGAGCTCTCAATGACTATCTTAACCACAACTTCGCTTGAAAGCAATAAGCGCGTAAAAATAAAAGTCAAGTCCAAATTTGTGTGTAAATTGCTCTTAGGTACCTGCGGTGCCAAGGGATGCCTTGCATCCCTTAGCTAACCACCAGCTCTCTTGAAGGGACTGTCAAGGGTGCGTAAGCACCTCGAA
>Ga0256406_1001307_pt1 | contig 40881 bp, 24 predicted proteins | sample RumenRJG_03DNA_FD_185986 | JGI IMG/M metagenome (GOLD analysis project Ga0256406, IMG submission 185986) | Bovine rumen microbial communities from Lethbridge, Alberta, Canada - RJG_03 | ecosystem: Host-associated > Mammals > Digestive system > Stomach > Rumen | place: Canada: Alberta | collected... | reverse complement strand
GGGAAATACCTCGTTTAGCACCTAAAACAGACATGATGCCATATATATCGCAAAACCTACCGCTACGGCAGTCAATTGGGAATAGCAAGTTGTACTTTTGTGGCCACACGAGGCTGTCGCCGTCGTATGACCCCACAAGTCACTTGCCAGCGGAGCTGGGAATGAAATCTCGGTCGCAACTCCCGGATTATCTCTTGAAGGATGATGAGTCCATGAACTCGAAGACTGTCCAACTTGAATTCCAATCTCCAATAACTACCAACTTTAACACTATCAACAGATGAACGATACCAACAGAAACAACGTCTGCAAAGTCAGACTTAACGACGAAGAGCTGCGTCTCTTCCAGAAGAAATCTCAGAGCTACGGCGGCAATACGAGTGCCCTGATTCGTGATGCTGTCACCCGCTTCGACGACAAGCGAATAAGAGGGAGAATAGAAGCAATGGCGACGCTGCTCTCTTTCTACACCAAGTATCAGCAACAACTCTCATGGCTCGGTGGCAACTTCAACCAAGTCATGCACCGTGCCAATGAACTGGCAATTGATGGCAAGATCAACGAAAGCTACTTCCACAAGGTCATCATGCCGGAGGCTCAGTCGACCTTGAAAACCATCAGAAGCATCAAGGCAGAGTTGGATGCCATCCACGATGACATAGAACAAATGTAATCCAATTCACCAAACCAAGATCCATATACTATGATTATCACCATTCTTCCATCGTCTGCCTACTTTCACGCCATCGTCTATAACGAGATGAAAGTCGAGATGGGTATGGCCACACTATTTGAGGCACGTAATATCGACGGACTGCGTTCTGAAGCCTATACCGCAGAAAATCTACAATGGTACTTCCGTATATACTCAGCACGAAACACGTATATCAGGAATACTCAGTTTCACGTTGCTGTCAGCTGTAAGGGAAATGAGTACACCCATGAGCAGCTGCTTGACATCGCACATCACTACCTCAAAGAAATGGGCTATGCCGAGGATGGTCAGCCGCTGCTGGTATATGCCCACCACGACACAGGCAACAACCACATCCATATCATCACTTCCCGTGTGGCGCCCGATGGTCATAAGATAGACCACAATCATGAAAAACGTCGCTCGCGAGCCGTGACTTTGGAGATTATGAAGGAATACGCTGGTCAAAAGCTGGAACCGGAGGTCAACGACATCGCCAGGGATGCACTCTCTTACCATTTTACTTTCAGAGCACAGTTCTGTGCCATCATGGAAAGTCTGGGATACGAGTGCAAAGATGATGATGAAAATCCGATGGTACATCTTTGTCGTGGCGGTGAAGAGCTCGGAACGATACAGGTTCAGCTTATCATGCATCATGCTCTGAAAGACAACCGACCTGATAACAGGCGACGTCAACAGTTGTGCGCCATCCTGCAAAAGTACCGTAATCTTTCTGCCAACAAGGAAGAGCTGGTCGCCCACATGAAGAAGAAATTTGGCATTAGCCTTGATTTCGTCGGCAAGGCCGATACGCCGTATGGTTGTATCGTAGTTGACCATAAGAATAAGACGGTCTTCAAAAGTGGTGAATTCCTTAGCATCAAAGAGTTGCTTCAATTTGAGGATGCCACTACCCGGTTTACCAAGATTGAAAAGGCCATCGACGAGCTGCTTGCCGATAATCCGAAACTCACAACAGCAGACATCAACCGCATCCTTTATCGTCAATTTGGCACACGAATCCATAGAGGAACGGTATCATGGAATGGTGAGACCATCAACCTGCGAGAGACTGTCGTCCGTCAGCTCCATGATAACTACTTAGAGTCAAGAGGAATCGTCCAGCGGATCAACACTCATCGCCCAAGAACAGAGCAACCACGGCAATCATCTTCCGTTGGTTCAAATTCTGCAATCAGCAATGTGATGGACAGTCAGGCTGGTTCCAAAGATGCCAACCGTGAAAACGAGGTCGGCTGTGGCATGAACGTGAATGATGTGGATGACGAACAGAGTCATCAGGCAAAATGGCGCAGATAAAGATTAGAACAACCGGGGTTCTTTATCGAGGAAACTTTCCTGATGCAGAGGGACAATCTTGTCAGTGGGCAAAAGATGACCTATCATCAAGGGAGAATGTGGGTCGTGAAGAGCATAATTCTCCTTCGCCTTATCATGGTCGTAGTTGGCATAGCAGTACCGGCAACCATTGATGCACGTGTTGTAGTCGCCGAGTCCACGACTCTCCATGCACCTGCACCCGGGCCGGTTGCCTTTTTCGGCCACCTTTTTGAAATGCAGACCGAGTGAATGCTCGTAGATAGCTCGGGTCATACAGCCACTGTTATGGATGCCGTATCGCTCATAGCTCTCTTTCGTCCCACATGTCTGAATATACAGATGATGCCTGGCGGCAATCTCTCCCAATCCCTTAGCAATCCGTTCTTTCTGCTGTTCTGTAATCGGCAGCAACTCGGGCATGTGCAGCTTCTTATACCACACTACAAAACTGAAAAGACAACAGTCGACGTATGGCGCAAGCTGCCTGGCCATATCGTCAAAAGTTTCGAAATGATGTTCTATGGTGTATTTGTCGGTCAGCAGCACAGGGTCGTACCGCCAGATGATTTTCTCCTTACCGACCAGTACCGACAGTTCTTTTAGCGTCTCAATGCTCTCGTCAATGCTGGGCACGTTGGGCTCTATGTCCTTTCCATAAGCTGTTATGGTGTAGTGGAAGTGGCAGTTGAAGCGGTCGGTGATCTCATGCAGTCGTGGCAGAATCGGACGGTAGTTCTTGCTACAGAACTCCACCACATCGATGGTTTCCGGCGTGAGCTCAATTCTGTTCACTACATCATGGTAGAACGGATTACGGCTTAAAACATAGCCTTCCTGGAAGCGGTTGAGTAGCCACTCCGAGAAATAGTTCACCGTATCGGTTCTTCCACCTGTATTCAGTATCATAGTAAGACGGGTAATGTTAATGAGACAACCTTATAATATCTTTTCTATCTCCACCAACTTGTCAACGATGTAGTTCGGTTGTCGTTCCAAAATTTGTGGGTCAACATTCCAGCGGTTGAAGTAGATGGTGTCCATCCCTGCGTTGATGGCCCCGACAATATCCGTGTCGTAGTGATCGCCAATCATGATGGTCGTCTTGCGCTGAGCACCGGTCTTGGCGAAGGCGTAGTCAAAGAACTCCTTGCGGGGCTTGTTTGCACCGGCATCCTCACTGAGAATGACAGTTGAAAAATATCCCTCCAAACCTGCCGACTTCAATTTTCGGTACTGTACCTCATGGAAGCCGTTGCTACAGATATGCAGCCGATATCCCTTGCCCTTGAGATAGTCCAAAAGTTGCTTAGCCCCAGGCACGATACCCGGCTCACGCGAGATGATGTCTCCATAGCGGTCACTGGCCGCAACGCACCACTCTGGCGTTATCCATGACGTATTACCGCCACATGCCTTCACCATCTCTGTTACCGGTCTGTGATACCGTTCCACAATCAGCGTGTCACGGTCAATCTCGCCGTGTGCATATTTCGCCCACACGTCAACATTAGTGGCAAAGTACGCATCGCGGAACGCCTCATAGGATGGCATGATTTTTTCCCAATGTCGCTCGTCAAAGAGTTTCTTCAGCGCAATCATACTGTTCCCGTGCGTGTCGTAGAGCGTGTCGTCGAAGTCTATGAATAAGTCTTTGTATTTCATTATCTTTAATGTTTTGAGGACTTATACCGAATGATCTTGGTCAAATGATTCATGTAGATGATACTGAGCCTTACTCATCCAACGATCGTAGCCACCACCTTCCGTGCTCCTCCGTCGTTACGGAACTCACAGAGATAGATGCCTTGCCACGTGCCGAGGTTCAATCGGCCGTCAGTAATGGGGATATTGATGCTCACGCCAGTTATGATGCACTTCGCATGGGCTGGCATGTCGTCCGAACCTTCAAGAACGTGCCGATAGTCAGGCATGTTTTCCGGTATGAGTCTGTCGAAAATCGTCTCCATGTCACCTCTCACGTCCGGATCCCAGTTCTCGCAAATGCTGAGCGAGCAACTCGTGTGCTGCACAAAGAGATTGAGCAGACCCTTCTTTGGCAACTGCGGCAGGTGCCGGAGCACTTCATCCGTTATCAGATGGAAGCCACGGGACTGAGGCTTTAACTTAAATGCTACTTGCTGTACCATCAGAACTTTACCTCTTTAGTCGGAGCAGAGAACGAGCAGAACTGAGCCACGCCGTCCGTGATGTAGAGCACAGCCGTATTGTCATCATCGGCAGAGTACATTCCTTTAAGTTCCGGATTCTTGTCAAGCACATAAGCCTTCGCCTCACGACTGTCGTCGTTGACAAGCTTCCCGCTGATACGGATCCACTCCGTGCCGGATGGCTTCACGGCAGTGATCTCAAACTTTGGGTTGACCATCATCTGCTTGAATACCTTTTTCTTCTTTCCAGTCTGGATGTAGAGCTTGCCGTTAAGCACCTCCGCTACTCCGAACGGACGAACACGAGGCTGGTCGCCATCCACTGTTGCAATATAAAACACACCACACTCATGGAGATAGTCACGAACTTCCTGCACAGCATTCTTCGTCTGTGCGTTTAATACCATTGCAGTCATAAGCGTGAAAAATAATATTAGTTTTCTCATTTCTCTGTTCTATATAATTTCACAACAAAAGTACAAAATAATATCTGAGAAGCCAAAGAACTCGTGCATTTTAAGTTTGGATGGCACATTCTGTCAATGTATGCCTCTATAGCATGAGAATGTATGTTGGATACTTATCAGTAAGTCCTTTCATATTGGACCCTATTCTGCAAGTTCACCCTTTAGCTTTCTATCTTCAAGTTCCTTACGATAAACCTCGGCATCATATTTAGTCTCACAACAGAAGACAACGTTGCCAGTGTATTGTCCGGTAAGCAGATGCTTCATTACGACAGCTATCACATTTTTTGCATTTGTATTTTTCTTAGCTTTGCCGCAATGCATATTTCCACAGTTGAATACGATAGTCTTCCATTCGTTCTCTTCCGCTTTCTTCATGTCTCGATTTACACTTTTTGAATCGGCTGCGTCAAAGACAATATCTTCAGGGAAATGACTCACATCTCCATATTTTAGTTTTATGGTGTTCGTCGCTATCTTTTGACAACTTGTCTTGTTCCAATAGCCACACTCGTCATTTGCTCTCCACACCCACATCTGTTCATTGCGCGTGCTTTTCTCCGCAAAGACCAGCTCTTCTGGCTTGTTGCTCACGGGGTTAAGATTCTCATCCAATCCTATAGGCTGCCACATTTTCCTGACCCACTTGTCCGATAGCGAATGACCATGCACCGGCTCAGCTGATTTTATTTGCAAGTCATGACGGGCGTATTGTACGAGTAACGTATCATCGGGACCTATAGCCGATAAAGATTTTAGGCTTATCTTTATATGATATTTTCGGGCGAACGCAATGGCATCATATGGCAGTTGAAGGAGCAACACCTGCACCATACCCGCATAATGATAGACATCCATGACGATGAAGTACAGGTTGCGACCTATAACATATTCCTCAAACGGTGATGCCTCCAGCTCCCTCCGGTTTCTTGTCGGAAAGTCCTCTACATTGAATAATCCGGGCGATGCCACCATGAATCTCAGTTTATGGACGGGACGCAACAGCTTTTGGGTAACTTCCATCTCTGCCCCACAACGGATAACTGAGCCTTTCTTATATACTTTATCCACGTCTATGGGAGCACCCGTGTCGCGATAGTAGAACTGCAAGGGACTGAAATAGTATCCTGTCCATTCCTTCAGACTTGCATAGAAGCTCTTTGTGTCGACTGTCTTTGGATACAAGACCAAAATATCTTTTGGCTCCGACAAATTCCATTCCAACTGCTCCTCTGTAATGTCGTTGCTGATTTCCTTATCCGGTATCTTGCCAATCCCGAGCGGTGCCCTCTCAGCCTGACTCTTCAGGTACATATTCCTCGTTCCGTCTGGATAGAGCAGATAGCAAGCCCTCTCATCCACGGCAAACCAGCAGTCCATTTTCTTAAAGTCATTCCAGTTGATGGCAGTGTACACCATGGGAAAGAGATAAGTACCGTCAGCCTTCAGAATACCATATTTGCCTTGCTTATGACACACGGCAAAACCTTTCCAGAATGTAGGCGGAATGTCATAGCTGTCAGGATAAAGAGGCTTGGGAGCCGGTGCCGGTTTATGCGGTTGAACAGAGGGCGAGAACACTCCCTTCTCATTGACGATGCCTTGCTGACCGTTGAGCGTGGTCACGTTGTAGCCCCACTTGCGGTGTGCACCCATCAGCGCATAATCGAAAGCCCCGACAGCGTTGCCTTTCTCATCGACGAGGCCCCAGCGTCCGTCCTTCATCGCCCGTGCCGTATGCTGGTGAAACACGCCCAAGTGCGTGAGGCCGACGGAGTGCGGTATCACCTCCTTGCCTTCGAGGTCTACCGTTCCATAGACATCGCCCTTCAGCACGCGGATATAACCGTCATCGTCATAATCGAGGATTTTGTCATATACCGCAGGCAGAACAACATGACCGTCTGCGTCTTTCAGTCCGGCCTTTCCTTTCTCATGGAAAATCACATACCCCGTCCTGTTCATAGCCTAGTTTAGATACCATACCACGGTCACGGAGTCAGAGACAGAGAGGTCGTCGGGGGTGATGTCCAGCGACTCGGGCTCACAGCATATCGCTTCCTCCGATGAGCGTATCTGCCGGGCCTGCGAAAAGATATGTATCTCTTGCTCTGAATAGTCCATCGACTTGACGGGACCAAGCTTACACCCACAGGCTTCAGCCATGATGGAGGCTTTCTCCTTGGCATCCTTCACGGCGCGTTGCAGCATCTTCAACTCCGCAGGACGCTGGTCCTTGACAGTGTAGCCGATATTGATCTCCGCCTGCTTGAGTTCCCTGCCGATGAGTTTGACAATGCTGTTGAGCAGCACCGTGTCTATGCTGATGTCGATTTTCGCCCTGTGGTCCAACTGAAAGCCAAGAAACTTCTCACCTTTGTAATTGTGGTATTTGTCATATTCTGTTTGTGTCTGCTTCTCAATGTCGAAGCGGATGGTCTTCGGAAGGGTCTTCGGAAGACCGAGCTCCTTCATGATGGCGGTTAACTTTTCAGTGTTGTCCTTACCCTGGGCGTAAGCATCCTGATAGGTGTCATGCAGACTGACAAGCGACAGCTCCATTCGGATGACATCGGGAACGACATGGATGTTTCCCTTGCCGGTGACTATGATAATATTCTCCTTCTCTTCCATAGCTTTAATGTTTAAGTCGGTTTGCTATTGCAAATGTATTGCTTTTTATCATTAAAAGAAACAATCATCCGAAAAATTAAGCAGAGACGTCAACTTTTTTATACCTGTACCACGAAATGAAACAACATTGTCGTATCTTTGTGCGCAGATAAAGACTGAAGCGTATGAAGATACCTGCATTGTTCAAGGAATATATCTGGCTTGTGAGAACCATCTATCGTGCGAGGCGCATCTCGCTTGTCGAACTGAACGAGCGGTGGGTGGAGACTGACATGAGCGGTGGCGTGGAGATGGCACGCACTACCTTCAACCGCCACAAGGATGCCATACAAGACATCTTCGGCATCTATATTGAGTGCGATCGCAAGGACGGTTACCGCTATTACATCGGCAACCCGGAAGTACTGGAAGATGACTCGGTGCAAAACTGGATGCTGTCCACACTTTCACTGAGCAATGTCATCAGCGAGAGCCTGTCGCTCAAGGAACGGATCGTGGCCGAGCGGGTGTCAGTAGACGAGCAGCTGCTCGAAAAGCTTATCAGGGCGATGAAAAGCGGACACCGTGTCAGCATACGCTATTGTCAGTACGGCTCACCGCAGAGTTTCTGGACGGCTGCCGACCCTTACTGTCTGAAGCTCTTTCATCAGAGGTGGTATCTGTTAGGCAAACTCTTCGGCAACAAGTATGAGATGTTTTGTCTCAACAAGATAGTGGAGATTAAGATTCAAGAGCATACGTTCAAGATGCCCAAGGACTTCGATGTGGCTGATTTCTTCAGTCCGTACTTCGGTGTGGTCATCGATGAGGAGATGTCCACGAAGCGAATCGTGATCAGAGCATACGGCGACGAACGTTATGAGCTGCGTGACGTACCATTGCACAAGAGTCAGATTTTCAGGTCATGGCAGAGTGAGTCAGAACTGATAGACCATCCTGAGCTATATCGGGACTACGCGGACATAGAGGTGCAATTGAAGCCGACACCCGACTTCATTGACTATTTGCTCTCAAAATGTGGACGTTTGCAGGTACTCAGTCCACCGTCGGTCATCAATAAGATAGAAGAGCGTATGCGTAAGGCAACAGAAATGTATAACCATCAGACAGAGGAGAAATAATAATGACAAGCAAAATCGACAATTATTCGGACATCCCAAAATGCTATCGTGAGTTCTACCTGTCTTATACGGACAACTTTGAGGATTCTGGCTTTGACAAGGAGTATGTGGAATGGCTGCTCGACTTATTGAAGAACCACCCGGACGATGAAGAATTTCAAGACAAGGATGTACAGAACAATATCGGTACCATCTTTGAGGATGGCATTATGGTCAAGAAAGACATTCGCAAAGCGGTCTATTGGTATGAGCTGGCAATTGAACAGGGCGACGACCTGGCGATGAGCAATCTCGCCGACATCCTGCGCAAGGGAAGTCAAGGCTATCCGAAAGACTTGAAACGAGCCTTCGAGCTCTATAAGTGCTGCGGACTGCCCTACGCCCACTACCGTGTCGGCGAATTCTACGAGAATGGATGGGGTACAGAAAGAAACCTCGATGAAGCCAAACGTTACTATCGTCTTGCGTATAAGGAGCGCCATGCACTGGCGGTGAAGAAACTGGAAACATTCGACTTCCTGCACTGAAATTGCTTTTTACTTTCGCATGTACCGTGATATGGAACAACGGACATGTAACTTTGAACCATCAACCATATAAAGCAATGAAAAATGAAGCAGAAAATCATTCTCTTGATGGCTCTCATCGCAGCAACCATCACATTCAGTGCATGTTCATCGGATGACGATGACAACGATGTTGTATTACCGCTTATGTTCAAAAGCACGGTCTCATTAACACCAAACGACAAAAATGGAGACCCTTTGTCTTGCATGTTCTATATCTTTCCAGATGGCAACTATAAGGCTATTGAAAGAATATGGGGCACTGGATTGGGAAGTGTTCCAACAATGTGCTATGCCATAACGACAACTGGAGAGAAGGTGCTCAATATTGGATGGACTACGTACAGCAAGTTCAGTGATGGTTACGGAGAAGCACTTCCAAGTGACATTAAGAAAGCCGACGAACAGAATACTGCACTATTGAAAGGCAACTTCTATGTTGTGGTAGTTCCGGATGAATATCACTGTTATAAGGCTAAGCACATCAGCAAACCAAGCAAGTATAGAACCGTGATAACGCAAGCCATGTTTACATACGACGAGCTAACAGCACACTATTTCAACGATTCATGGGTTGAAATTCCATGGTAAGAGAATAGAAGCTGATACGGGGAAAGCGTTGGAAAACGACCACTGCCAGCAAGTTATGATACCATAGCATCATACAAAATAGGAACGGTGCTTTTCGGAAAAGCTTTAGGTATAGTTTGATGGTTCCGTAGCTCAATGGATAGAGCGTCAGACTCCGGATCAGAAGGTTGCAAGTTCGAATCTTGTCGGAATCACTCAGCGGAATGTGAGTAAAGATGTATCAAAAACACAACAGTTATTTTGTCTTATCAATATATATTTGTAATTTTGCAATGATAGTTCATGTATAAGATAGATTGACATATACAAAGAGGAAGGTGGAATCGGATAATCCGACCAGTTCTTTCAATAACTTTATATGACCTTTCTATGCTTATCATATCAGTATTAAATATTAACTTACGTATTAAGTATGCCAACTAAAAACATAGAACCTAATTTACGGCTCATTAGTGAGTATACTCAGTTAGAGCCTGAAGATAAGTTCTGCATTCCAGAGTATCAGCGTGGCTATTCATGGACCACGGTGCAATGCGAAAAACTATGGCAGGACATAGAGTCTTTCATAGATTCTGGGGCAGAGGATCCATACTTCTTTGGAACAATCATTATTGATTGCTCTTCTGACAATTGTCTTAGCCTTATAGATGGTCAACAACGTACCACGACCTTCCTTCTTCTTCTAAAAGCTATTTCTCTTTGTATCAAGAAGTCACTTCGTGTTATGCCAGAAAGTGACGATACACGAGCTTTAAGAAGAGGCCTGAACAATAGCTATGAAAAGATTTTCAGAATTCTTTATAAGGCTGATGAAGATAAATTCGAAGATATTGAAAGAGACTGGAATAATGCAAAAGGAATTGTAGTTCTCGAAAATAGGTCGATTAACGAACTCTATAAGAATGATTTTCAGGCCATAATCGAAGCCGAGGACTTCAGTAAGGCTGAGAATAGTGTATATAAGATTCCTCGCAAGCAAAAGGACAATAAGTACACGAACTTCTTCAGAAACTTCAAGTATTTTTACTACAACTTATTAAGTTATTCAGAGTCTCAGCTAAATAATTTCGCTAAGATATTCCTTTCTAAGTGTCAAATAATAGAAATCAAAAGCTGGCAAATTGAGCAGGCTATCACCATGTTCAATTCTCTAAATTCTACTGGCATGCCACTCTCGGATGCGGACATTATCTCTGCCCAATTGTATTCAAAAGCAGACAATAAAGATATGTTCATTGAGCAATGGCAACGTATTAATGAAATGGCAGATGCCCTCAGCCAGAAAAAAGTTGTTGACATAGATTCAGTACTGCAACAATTTATGTACTATGAGCGTGCTGTTAAACATCAATACAAAACAGGCGAGGTAACAACTCCAGGTGTGAGAAAGTATTATACTTATGAACATCCAGAGTTGCTAACTAAACCTTATGAATTGAGTCACGCCTATGAGAAGATACTCAATATTTGGAACAAAATAGCAGATTATCCCATTATTCAGCTTTTGTTGAAGTTTAATGAGAATTTCAAGTTGTTCCTCCTACCATATCTCTATAGGTTTGAAGTAAACGCTATAACAGAAGAAAGAATTAAACCTGTTGTAGAATGCTTCCTTCGTCTCTTTGCTATTATGGAAATGGGTGAAGTCGGTTATTCTGCCTCCATCTTTAAGACTTTCTTATTCAATGAGAATTTTAATCTTGTAAATCCTAACTATCCGGATGAAAGCATCATTGATGATTTCGACAGACATATTCTCAACAATTTCAAAGAAGACGACCTCATTGTAGACCTAAAGGACTATGACAAGAATATACTTGTTTTCCTTAATGAATATCTTTACGCACAAAATAATGATAAGCAATTCAGGTTTGAGAACAATGTCAACGTTGAGCATATTATGCCTGCTAGTGGGCACAATGTGGATGCAATTAGAATCGATGCCGGTATTGGAACTAAAGAGGAATTTGACAATTTGGTAAATAAGTTGGGCAATAAGATTCTGTTGGAGGAAAATATCAACAAATCCATCAGCAATGACTGGTTTAAGACCAAAAAAAGAACGTCTGTAAAAAACAAACAAGGTTACTTAGACAGCGAATTCGGTCTGGCTCAAGCTCTTGCAAAGTATCCTAAGGATAAATGGAAAAAGTCAGATATAAAGCAATTTACTGAGGTTGCTGCCCATCGCATTGCAGACTTTGTTTTCCACAAGTAATTTTGACTTGATAGAAGTATTTCACTGTTCAATACGGCGGAATACTTCTATCAAGATTTGCAATACCAACGAATTCTAATTCCATTTCTCTCGTGATTTTCTCATTTAACAGCAAATCGCCAACGTTGTTATTGCTAAAGTCAAATTACTCATGATTCATCATTAATTTTTCAAGCTCCACCTTTCTATCCTATTTCAGTAGCAAAGATTTTACACCTACTCCTGTTATGAGAACTTTCTGCATGGCACGGGTGATGGCGACATACATCAGGCTGCGCTGATTCATGATATGATTCATCTGCTCCCGTTTGTCCATTCCATTCCAATTGTATGGCTTAGACGGGAAAGAGCTCTGGTTGATACCTGTTATTATAACTACTTTGAATTCCAGTCCCTTCATGTTGTGCATGGTGGAGAGGACGATACCGTCTTTGTCGCCGCTGTCACTGTTCTCGATATTCTTGTATGGAATGCCACTTATATGCAAGGAGGATTGAAAATCGCGAAGTCCGTCCCTTCGTGGGTTGGCGATGGCAATATCCTTATAGTTGATACCACTCTGATGGCACTCCTTAATGAATTCCATAACGGCATTTTGCTCTTCCTGCGCAGTTGTAAAGACGTAATACTCAGGTTGTGGCCCATGCATTAAAGATACATAACCGTCTAACTTTTCCTCTTCACCATCAAAGTTATCGTAGGAGCAACCCTTCACCACGCTCACAGCCTGCCGCTTGATTTCCTCTGTCGTGCGGTAGTTCACCTTCAGCCTCCGGCTTCGTTTGCCTCTGACATTGATGCCCACTTTACTGAAGTTTATCTGTCTATTGTTGTAAATACGCTGGTAAGGATCTCCAACCATGAACAGATCGTTGGGACCTTCCGGGGTGAGTGCTCTCAGGAAACGGAGCTCCGGATTGGAGAAGTCTTGGATTTCATCGGCGATGACATGTGAGAAAGGGTGAATGCCATTGTCATTCATGTAGTTGGCAGTGAGATTAAACAGCTCCGAGCGGTCGAAGTAGTGCTGTTCTTTTTTCTCTGCGACATACATCTCTACCAATTTCCATATCTCCATACGCTGCTTGACCGACAGCGCCTTGCTCCTTCCCCGTCGCGGCTGACGAAGATAGGTCTTCATGTCAGAGATGTTGTTGTAGGCGATCACGTCAAGATATTCCTGCGAAAGGAAATCGGCATCGAAAGCTGTCAGATTGTTGTCGACAATATCCTCCCAGATTTCCTGGTTCTTAGTCTTTCCATAATCCACTTTGATATAGTCCAGCACGTTCCAACCCTTTGGCTTGATGCCATATTTCGTGGCTATTTCCGCCAGCAATCCGTCGATGTTGTCGATGACGCACGCATCCTCGTTGACATGGAGGTTACGGATTTTCTGCTTTACATTGCGAATCAGTGCTTTTGTAAAAGTGGTGTACAGCACGCTCTTCTTAGGTGCCCCTTCCGCGAGCCGTTTCAGTCTGTGCAGAGCGGCAACCGTCTTACCTGTTCCGCCTCCACCGGTCACCTTCACGCTTCCTTTATAATCACTCTCAACAAGAACGCGTTGCGTCGGGTGAAGGAATATCTGCCATTTCTCGAAGTCGCCGTCAAGATACTTCTCCAGTTCGTTCTCCCCGGTTATCTCTATGAAGTGGCTCTTATTGTTGGCACTTTGAGCATCATCAGTGTTATTGCGACCTTCTTCTATCTCGGCAATAACCTGGTCTATGTTCTTCTCGTCGAGCAAGTCAAACAGATGCTCGAAGACATCCGCCGGCAGATTGTCCTCATTCTTGTCCAGATCATCCAGCCCTTTGATGCCCTTGACCAGTGTCAACAGATTTTCCGGCACCCCAATCCTCAAGAGCTGCTCATCAGAATATGCGGCAAACGGATGTGGTTCGTCTGTTTCGGCAGCGTCACCGGGGACGGTTGCCAAGGCGTTTACAATGGGGACGACCTGTATCGTGCCCGTGGCTTTGTTTCTTTCAAAGCGTTTGTTCCTTGCCCACTGCATAGCCTCGTCGTGGTGGTCCACATACAGCAGACAGTAGTCGTCGCCGGGCAACAAGCCAATGATAGCGCGGTAGTCGTCACCGATGCGGGCCGTACGCATGTTCCCATCCTTAAAGCCTACGATGGGCTCCAGGTTGATGGCATGCCCATGTGGATTCTTCTTGAACTTATCTTGAAACTCCACTACCTTTTTCTGCACCTTTTTAGGCAGCTGAAAAAGTTTCTCCCAGCAGGTATCTCCTAAGAATAGTCTCATTTTATGATCGTTTTAATTGTTTCCATATCATAAGCGGCAATGACCTTATAGCCTGCCGCCTCAAATGCTTTTTGCGAATCTTCATCGAGCGGGTCTACGGCAATTTTCAGTTCATCCGAACCGAGCATAGCATCTGCCACTACCTCCTCGTCTTTCATCAGCGTGTATCCGCCTTCGGGATTGATTTCCACATGATGCTCCAGCAGGTATCGTGCGATATCCTCTACGCCGGGGTAATTTCTAAGGATCTCATCCACATCAGCCTCGTTCATCTCTGCTTTCTGTTCCTCAAGCGGCTCACTCTTTCTGACAGCATTGTCGCCAAGGTTCAGAAGATTATAGAGCCGCCAGAAGTAGTTCCATTTGTCTTTGTCCAGATTCTCCTCGCCGGGAACAGTGATGATATTGTATATCACTTCCGGAACCGCCTCTTCCTCACTCGTGTTGTTGTCTGTTATCAGCGCAATGTTCACGCCGACATTCTTCGTCTTCATTGCGGCATCCGTACCCATGTATTGCTCTATGCCCTGCTCCTCAAGTTCATCGACGGGAATGTCTATGTTTCCACTTGCATGAACGTTGAACGTGTTGAGGAAGGTATTGATACTCGCAAGATTATGAACGCCCGTCGCTAAGCTCTCGTTCCATTGCAACAGATAGTGCGCCACCGATGGCTCCAGGTTGTCCATGGTCTCTATTTTCTCCATGACGTAGAGCAGTCGGTTCATATTGTTCAGTTCGGCGTTCCATGCACAATCATGATTATCATAGAATTCTGTCAGTTGTCGTATCGTTAGGTCATATTTGTCATTGGTTATCATCATGGAGTCCTGCTGGTCGGCCTTCTGCTCCTGTCCCCAGATATCCAGATCCTCCCACGTCAGCGTCCATGAGATGATGTCCTTTCTTGAAGACGCGCGCAGCGCCTTCCTCTGTTCCAGGTCATGATAGAATCTGACATGTCCGTCGATATTACAACCGTGGTATTGGTAGCCGTCGAGATACAATGCGATGTTCGGTATCGTGTCGACCTGTTTTTTTTGTGTGTTCTGCGCGGTTGTGAGCGTCCACATCGTACAGACAAGATAGAAGTCAGGACGAGTGCGGTATCTCACGCCATCCTCCATACCCAACCAGCGCTGTGGATACATCAGCCAGCGGCGTTTTTCGTTGTCGTCGTTGACGGTGATGCCATAGTATCGCATGCCGTTGTCAAACAGATCCTCGAAAGTCCATCCTCGGCTGTCGCATGCCTTTTTCATGCATTGCACAAACCGCTCTTCGAGCTCACTCTCCTCCAGTCCGCCGTTGCCGACCATCGTCCCGAGAGAGCCTGTCATCTGCTTCCAGTCGTCCGTCTCACCGACAATCCGCTCAAAAAGATGCTCCGCCTTGCTGCGGCTCAACTGGCTACGGGTATATTGGTTGCCATAGTTCAATATACAGTGATAGCATCCGTCCTTACCATCGTACTGACATTTGCAGTCACGTATCCTCTCATAAGCGCGACGAAGCACCAAGGTAAACTCCTGAGGGCTGAACAACTTGGCCAGATAGCCGGTGCCGCCGGGAATGGAGTCATACATTATTATATATTGGTCCATCTTGTCCGTAGCCTCGTTATACTCCCGGTATTCCTCCATGCGGATATGCGACGGATTGCCCTTGAAGTAATCTTTCAGTCCGAGTTCCAGTCCCGCCCTGAACATGGCCACGGTAGCCTCCGTGTCTATTTCCTGCACCGGCAACAGTATCTTTATGGCCTCCGTCTGCAATTCACGATAGAAATAAAGCTCCTTGAACACCTCGCTGCTGCCTTTGCCACCATAGACTGTATCCTTATGCTTGCAATAAGGATAATGCCATTCTCTGGCCGCCTTCGACCGGTCGTCCATGTTGACGATCGTCTCCGGGTTGGGAACCGTCTTTCCGCAGTAGCGGCATGTGACGAAGCCTGCCTTCGGCACACGCTGCTGTCCGTTGATGTTGATCGTCGCTGAACTGTGCTGGTCGGCTAAACCGAGGTTGTCTTCTATCAGATGCACGTTCTTCACAAACTCGATACCAAAGGGAATGTTCTTCAGCCCATAGGACACTGTGGAGCCGGGGATGTCAAAAATGAAATGCGTGGAGCCACGGTAGTTCTTCGTCTCACGGTCATCGCTGCGGTCACCGGCCAGTGCGTCCTTGCGGAGCATATCACTCTTGGCAGTTGTCATCCTCACAAACTCATGGACATTGCTGTCAGCGCCGAACGACGCGTCGCCACATTTAGGACACACCAGGGCATGTCCGCTGGTCTCGTCTTCTATATAGTCGCATTTCGAGCAGAATCGTTTCTTGATCAGTGAGGAGTTTTGCAGGTTCCAGTCGTAGGTGTCCACACCGTCAACCCTCATGCGATACTTGCCGGTATAGTAGTAATTACCGGGAGCCAGCTCCTTAAGTGCTGACGACGCAGGCCGTACCAGTTCCATATTCTCGGAATAATACTTCTTGCCTCCGGCCATAGCCCCTTGCGGCTGATAGCGAACACTGCCCTCAAAGGTCACACCCTTTTCCGGGAAGGCATAGTTGGGCAGCAAGCCCTCATCGGTCATAAACTCCAGGACCTGCTGTTTCAGTATCTTGCTGCGTTGGTTGCATAGCGAGCGGCGCTGGCTATCGAGTTCAGCATACAGCGGATTTGACTGCGCTATCTTCTGTTCGCGTATGTAGTCGTGTATGTCGTGCACCTTGTCGCGGATGTCGTCGAGCTTCTGTTGCAGACGTTGGAACACCAGGCGCATCTGTTGCTCAAAACTTCCATTGGAGCCGAGTGTGGCATAGAGGGGGTCTATGGCATTGTGCCGTACCTCGTCGTCATACTGACTCTTGAAATTCTCTTTCAGCGCGTCAAGATGTTCATTGATATACGTGATCAGCCTGTTGAGGAAGAAGTCTGGTTTTGTGAGGAAGTCCGCGCCCATGCCCATAAAGCGGATCTGTGGCGGAATGCTATTGCTGACAGGATCCTCACCGGTCCAGCAGTCTATACAGTAGGCCAGGAAATGGCGGCGCAGGATGTCCTTGGCCGAAAGGAAGCAGCCGGGTGTCAACACCTCGCCTTTCATCATCTCTGTTGGCTCCTCAAAATAGAACAGGTCATGAGGCCGGTTTCTCGCGAAGTCAACGATCAGCGCCGTGCCACTGTCACGTCCGGCGCGTCCTACCCTTTGCAGGAAGTTGCTCACCAAGGGCGGTGTGTCGGTGTTGACGACGGTGTTCAGGCTGCCGATGTCGATACCCATCTCCAGTGTAGAGGTAGCCACGAGCGTGTTGATGCTGTCGGGCTTCGGCCGGTTCTTGAAGTCGTTCTCCACCTGCTCACGTGTCTCACGGTCGAGCATTCCGGTATGCTCGTGGGCATAAATTCTCGGTGCCCAGTTGCGTTGATAGACATTCTTATAGTAGTTCAGCTCCAATGCCTCTTCAGCGGAATACGAACCCTGGCAGCCGTTGAAAAGACAGTGTATGTCCGTGGCATACGCGTCTTCTTTGGCTACGCACAACATCGACTGGCACTGGCTGCAACGCAGATGCCGCACGTTTGGGCTTACCATGATATGCTCTGGGTTGATGGCATAATTCGGTCCGTCCTTGCTCATCACCTCTGTCGTGATGCCCAATGAGGTGAGCACGCGGAAGATCTCTTTATAGAAGTCAGTGACAAACAGAGCGTCGGTGATGACTGCCGAGGGCAAGGCAAGCTTATAGTAGTTGTGGAACCAACTGCGGGCGTTGCCGCGGGCCTCTATGGCATCAGTCATATTGTTCCTGGTCGGATGGATGCTCACAAGCTTGGGATATTTCGAGCTTGGTCCGAAATGCCGTGCGAGGATATGCTCCTTTGAATAGGTCCAGTTGAGAGAAAAGGTATCGAGGCGGGAACGGTAGTTTTTCATGTATTCATGGTCCACGCCGCCACGGATGCGCATGCGGTGAAGGAGTCCTTCTACGAAACGCAGCAGTTCATCGTGGGGGATACCCGTCAGGTTGTTGGCCTTCATATAAGGTTGCAGTGCTTCCCACACAAGTTCCATGTCTTCCTTCATGAAATACGTTGCCGATGTCCCCGTCTTTTCCAGCGTACGGCCGAGCGTTGAGTTGAAGGTCATCTCCGCCCACACTTCCCATGTCAGCCGAAGACAGAACTCACGCATAAACGCCTTTTCAAACTTTCCCCTTGTCGTGTGGTAGTCGGTATCTTTGTTGAGCCTGCCCTCGCAGTCGGGTGGGAAGAACCGCTTCACAAAGCTGTCCTCGTCTTCCTGTTCCTGCCAATAGCTGACGAATTTGTTCTCCAGTTCCTTCAGGTTCATGTTCCGGCCTTCGTTGCTGATGACTTTCTGTATCGATGCACGGAATGTGAATCGATAGTTCCTTGCCTCAAAGAAGGCACTCTCATGGGCAGCATCCTGCACGCCATTGGTAAACGCCAGGACTTTATGGTATCGCCGCGACGAAGCGTCGAGGTCTGAAGCGAGAATCTGACTGATTGACAGCGAGGCCAGCGTGGCAGCCTTGGTGCCGATGATGCTCACACTGTCTCCCGTGGCACAGCATTCGGGACATTCCGCCTTCATCCTTTTCGAGCCGTTCTTTCCCTTCTCCTCGGCACGGCAGGCTATCAGACTGAAGTCGCCGTCTTTCTCTTTTTTAGTCTCACGTATCTTGAAAGTCTCCGGGTCTATAAACAGTTTATTCATCACCATGCCCGAGTAATCGTCCGCCTGCGTGTGGGGATTGTCTTCGGTATTGGTGTTGACGAGATAGACGTTTTTGTTGTCGTCCATAAAATACCTGCCGGCCTCATCGGAATCTTTGTGAAAAGCGTCTTCGTTGTCACCTTTCACCATCAGCCAGCCGCTTGCTCCGCACTCACGACAGAACCATGCTGGCATGGCTACTCCGTCGTATTTTTCCATTCGCCATACAAACTTAGGCTCCATACCGACAATACGACGTATGCCGCTGAGCTCACGTATCCATATCTGCACCTGGATGGGCAGATAAGGACGTTCACGGTCGCCAACCTTGACCTTGGCAAGGGATATGTCACGCAACAACTTTTCCAAACGCTTATAGCGTGGACTTTCCGTTCCTCCTGCCTCCGAAAGTTTACCGAAGTCCTTGTTTTGTGCTGCAAGCCTGCGCATCAGATCATCAATATGGATCACCTGCGCATTGGATGTTATTTTCAGCAAATCAGGCGTCAACGGATCCTCTGCAATGTCTTTCGCCGTAAACGCTGTGAGATCCTCGATTTTTCTCGAAAGAAATGTGTCCACATCCAGGCGATGCTCCTCAATGATGCTCGCCGGGGTGAACGGCTCGCCGTAGACATCACTGGCAAACTGGCACAGCGCTGCCTTCGCGTCATCGCCATTGCCCATCGTGGCGGATGTGCCGACACAGCACAGATGGCCTTTGGGCAGGCGGAGCTTCAGTTTCAAACGACGAATGAGGTTGGCCACGTCAGTGCCTTGTGCACCGTCGTAGGTGTGCAGCTCATCAAGAACAAGATATTTCAGCAGGGTGTTCTTGTCGCCCTGATTGTTGTTCCACAGGCGCTGGTAACGCGACCGCATGAGTCCGTAGTCGAGCATCTTGAAGTTGGTGAGAAGGATGTCGGGCGGATTGTCGAGGATGCGTTCCGGATCCTCTATGACATGCGTCTCATCCATCTGTGTCGACAGCGTGGTGGTTTCCTTTCCGCGTCCGATAAACAGTCCCACGGTCACCTGGCCGTTGAGGCGTGGATCCTTGTATATGGCCTTTGCCAGTCGGCCAGCCTGGTCGGTAGCCAGGGCATTCATCGGATAAAGGATGATCGCCTTGATGCCAGGGAACAAGCGGTTGCGCCAGCAATAGTCGAGAACGGGAAACTCAAAGCATTCGGTCTTTCCCGAACCGGTGCCGGTGGTCAGCAACGTGTTCTCCGGCTTATGTCCGTCTTGGGTGGTCAGACGGTTGAAGGCCTCCAACTGATGCTGGTAAGGTGGGAAACCAGGCTTGATGTCGAGGGGGATCAGCGTGCCTCTCTGTGCGCTGATAAAAGGAGTCTTCAGCGAAACATACGGCCCCTTTATCATTCCATGGCGAGGGTCTTCTATAAATTGATAGAAGGCATCGCCCACCTTTCTGTCCTTAAAGCGATAGGTGGCGCGTATATATTCGAGGATAGATTCCCTTACCTCGTAGGCCTGTTGTAGTGGTAGCATTGGCGGATTGTTTTATACTACAAAGGTAATACATTTTCTTGAGAATTCGAATATCTCAATACTATTTTAAAACATTTTTCCATAGTTTTGAAACCAATACCACCATATTGGATTAATGATATCATAGACTTTACACCTGCTTTATTGACGGCATAATCTATAGTTTCTATCTGTTTCGTAGTCCTTATACCAGTAACCTTTTTCTTCTGTGCAAGCGGTATAGAATTCCATTTTCTCTTGAATGTTTCAAACAAATCATCTGCTGCCAATGGATCATACTCATAGATTTCGATTGGAATATTGCATCCTTGAAGATAAGTTTTCATTATCTCAAGAACTTCATCTTTATCTAATCCTCCATTGTTGGTTCCAAGAAGTGGAAAAGCAACAGATACAATGCCCTTTTCCTTATAAGTGTCTACAAATTTTTGTAATCCTTTTTTGATGTATTCTATCTTGCTGGGATATTTCCAATGAAACTTTGTTGGGAAGTTCAACACCCAAGGCTCGGTATCCTCACCTTTATAAAGCCATAATTTGCCTATATTAATAAGGTGACGATGACAATAATCTTTATAGATGTCAAACATCTTGGGATAGCGAAGTTTGAAAACAAGGGCTATACCTTTTCCCATAACGCCAACACAATTAATAGTGTTAACTATGGTTTGCATCTTCGTATTGAAGATGTTACCTTTGATTATGTGTATGTTACTGCTCATAGTTAATTCTTGTATATAAGCCATCTCTCGCTTCTCGGGATTGTTACTTCAAAATATATCTCAAATGGAACATCTTTTTTTATGTCCACTTTTTCATTTAAAAAGATCGACTTTCCTTTTTGCCGTGAAATGTCATCTTTATTGACTATAACAGGTATTTTTTCTGTGTAAAGGACTCTGAATACAAACTCATCCTTGAAATCAGTATTGATTATTAGTTCATCGCCCTCCTCATCAAAGTACAACTGTTTGTTTTGAAATTCGTAAACTTTTCGATTCACTGATATTCGATGTAATAAAGGACTTTCACTAACTGCTTTCTTAAGAAGATTGCATTGTTCTTCATCACAACAGAAGATTTGTAGACTTGATAGTTTAGAAAGGTCTACCTCTCCTTCTACTAAAAATTCTTGTTGCTTAGCATCTTTGTCATAATCATCATATACACCATAACCATCAATCATATCAGGTTCATCTATAACCTTAAAACTGGACGTAGATGATTTCTGCATATTTCCATTGCTATAATAGCATCTATCAGGGAACGCCGAAATAGCTTCTTCCAAGTCAAAGACGAAGAATACAGGCATTGGGCATTTAGGTAATCCAAGTCTTATAGCCTTGTCATAATACTTTGTCATAGAGTAGTCTTTTCCTAAAAACTCATTATAGAACTGTGTTGGGGTACCAGGTCTATAATAAAATCTGGCAAACCTGTGCGCTTTCGTTGATCTGTCAATTACACCCAAACCTGCACTATTTTCAAAATTCCCATTGGCAAAGTTTCTTGACTTTATCTTTTGACTTAATATGATCTTAACAGCGTTACTCATATGAGTAAAGTGATATGCTTTAGGAGGTTTAGCAAAATTACTAATAAAGCGATTGATATTCTCTGCTTTTACTTTTGGAAAATCATGTACATTTACCCGATTGAAGAACGCTTTGTTCTTAATGAGAATAGGCCAATTCCATTTGTCAGCATAAGTCTCAACAAGTTTCTTTGAGAATTCTATATCTTGAGAGGCAGAAGCTTGATTCCAATCTATATAGTCATGAAATTTCTGCAATTTTTCGACATTATAATAGAAATCTTTCCTGCTGCATATTACTGTCCAGTCAAGATAATTTTTATACTTATACAATATACTATCATCATTAATGCATAAAGCAAGGTTGCCCGATAGAACATGCCAATTAACATATTCTAAACAGTCATCTAACACGTTCACTATACTTTCTTGTGAAGATAAACATTGCCAATTTAAGCTTTCTAGAGGAACTTTATAAAGAACCTGTTTCGAAATAGGAAAGTATGGATATGAGGAAAGATTGTACCAATCAATGCTATTACAGATAAATTTGTTCTCTGCTGCTTTGACTATTAAAGCTTCATTTGACCATAAACTTTGAATATTTCTCTTGCTTAAGCTGTTCCAGTCTATATCGTTATCTAGATGTTTAAGCATGAATGTTCCTGTTGGTGCAAAAGATGTAGATTCTGACACCAATTTCCAATCCCAATTATATTTAGGATAGTTGCTTTCGATGTCTTCTTGAGTAACCATGAAGGTTCCATTTGCAATCATAGCATTGAAATCGTAAGTTTCTTTGGGGAATGCTTTTACCAAAGACGGAACATCTATATCAGCTCTTTTTGACAAAGCCTCAAAAGATATATATTCCCTATAAGGGGATATTCTTCGACGTATTTTATCTATATCGGAACCAAATGAAAAATAGGGACTCTTTTCTGAAATAAAAGCCCAGTCAATCTTGGTCTTGAAATATTGCAAGAATTGTGGTAACGCATATAATGCGCTATGATGGGAAAGTTTATTAAAATTCCATTTATTCTTCGGATTTGTCAGTATGGCAAAAACTTTTTCATACCATTTCTTTTGCGTAATACCTAACTCTTTGTTATATTGGAGTTGCTCATTTATATTGTCACTAGACGATAGAGCTTCCCAATCAATGAAATCCCTATACTCATCCAAATCAGTATAAATATCAAACTCTTTTCTTGTACAGAAATCTTTCAAATCCCACAAGAAGTACTTAATCTTTTGAGTTTTTTTAAGTACTCTCTTTAACTCATCAAATGAGAATTCGTGAGTAAATTCGGTCCATGCCTTTTCACATTTCTCATTACCCAGAATGTTGCTGATTATTAATGCATATTTATTAAGAACCTGTATATCCTCTTTATCTTCTGTCTTTAGTAACCTGTTAAAAGCCACTTGCCAGTTCCAATGGCTACAGTATTTGACAAGGTTATCACGAAGGAAATCAAGACTGACGTTCTCTGTAAGATATGACCAATCCCATCTATTAACGAAATATGAATTTCCAAGATTGTTCAACTTTAATTCTTTGAACATGCGACTTGTAAGAACAGACCAATCCCAAGGGTATTTATAGTTTGCTGTTACGAAGCTAATGTCTGCACGGGATGAAAAAACTTTCCATGCTTCTCCATTCTCTCCTATTAATTCTTTAATGTTTGTAGTATCTTCAATAAAAGAGATATTAGGTACTGATGTAAGCGCGTTGACCCAATTGAGTTTACTACCAAACTCTTGGAAGAAAACACGATTACTAAGCAAGGATACGTTTGCTGACAGTATATTCCAATCCCAGTTGAAAAATGGGAAAGACTTTATAATATCAATGTCTATTATCTTTGATGAAACGACTTCAAATCCTTCTTTTGTCTTAATTTTTGACTTATTTTCTTCAAAGAATTTATAATTCCATATCAACGATTCATTACATTCCAAGCCTTTTGTGTATTGTGAGGATTGCCATGTAATAAAATTGTTTCCCTCAAACCAGTCAATAAGTTCTTGATTCCACAAATAGTCCTTGTCATTGGCAACAAAAGATGTCAAAGAACCATTATTAGCAAGATTTTCTGTCACTGCATTACGAAATCCAATGTTATTCAAATACTTATCTCGCCACAAAGCTTGACAAAAAACCCTATCAAAGAGCTTTTCCATATTTAAGTACGATGAAAGTATTGTTATGTTGCCAAGAATATAATCCAAGCCAAAGTCAGACACTACTTTATTCCAATCCCAGAGATTATCTGGATTTTTGATAATAGAGTTCCGTACTTCGAATGTATCATGAGTATATTTAGATAAATCTAATCTGACTTTATCAAGGTTTTTCAAGATAAATTCCTCTGATAGTCTATGACTCAATTCATCCCAGTCCCAATCTTCTTTGGTTTCTTTTCCTATAAGAATGAGTTGCTCAATTGTCTTTACGTTTCTTTCAAAATCATTAGATATTATTTCTAAATCCCAAGGATAAACCTTGAAATTATCAATTAAGAAGGTATCATCAACTCTTCTTGTTAATCGTTGCCAATTAAATTGAACCGTGTATTTTGCCATATTACGTTTTATGACATTCATATCACAGAACATAGAGATGTTTCTCCAGCACTCTATATCAGAATTTTTAACGATTACATTAAACAACTTATCATCGCTCCAAACCACACGTTTGTCTTTGGTGAGTTCCACGAAGTTAACAAGTTCAAAGAATGGAGATAGTGTTTCAAAATCAAAAATAGCTTTTTGATCATTCCATAGCTTCTGAAAGCGACAACCTAATATTATGTTCTCACATAATAAATGGTTTTCATCTTCCAATAGATAGTCCGTTACAACTTTGGCTATTGAGCCTCCGTTCATAACAACAGGGAAGTAGCCATTTAAATCTTGGTATAAGTTTACTTTTACATCAACAGTATCCGGATCAAAGTATTTCCCTTCATCAGCTTGATATATATTGTAATGTATATTTGACTGGAGATGGAGTCTGTTAATAACCGGACTCTGTTTAGAGAAAATAGTATCTCTTATAGACTCGTCTTCTGGCCAATATTGCAAACCCTCTTCCAAAAGGGTGTAAATACCCATATCTTTGTAGAATGGGAAGTCTTTTAAATCGCTATCACTAGATTTCAAACTCAAATGTTCATATATTGTCTGATTTCCTTTAAAGAATGTAAAGTGTTTATTTTGCTCTAGGGAGATTTTGCCTAACTCTGTAAGCCTTACTTCTGTGTCAGAGATAGAAATTAAATGCTGCTCCTCAACACGCTGAAGGATATCATTAAACAAATGAATTTCAGCTTTATCTCTGTACATTGTAGTAGTATTTCCACTCTCAAAAGTCATCATACTAAATCCCAATAGAACGCCTAAGCTATCTTTAGCATAGGTTCCACCATTAGTGTTAAGAATAGAGCAAATTACCCAATACAAATCTTCCAGTGGCTCCGTTTTGTAGAAAGCCACTGTACAATTGTATTTTTTCACGCCCCACTTTATTGTAGCGGAATAAATAAGTTCAGACTGAGAAATTCTATTTTCTATGTTCATAATTCTTTCTCACTTAAAACCCTGTCATGGGCATTATTCGTTATTACAAGGAATAGTCTTCGATATATTTCTAAGTTTGAAAAGTGCTTTTGATTTCCAACAATGATAAGTAATCTTTTTGCCCTTGATAAGGCAACATTTAATCTATTAGGTGATTGTGCGAATCCTAAAGAATTTTGCCGAGGATACCCTAATTGTGGATACTTTTCAAAATCAGGTTCTTGATTCATTGAGCTTTCTATTTTATCACTCCTTACCATAGAGACAATAACAATATTACGTTCCATGCCTTGAAAACGGTCTACAGTACTTACCCTTGTAGGTATGTCCGTATGCTGTCTTGCTATATTACGTAATTGTCTTACCTGCTTACCATAAAAACTTATTATGCCAACTTGTCTGTCTTCTTCTTTAGAAAATTTCTCGAGATACGCATGGAAAGAATCCGATTCTGAGAATTTTCTAAGTATCTTGTCCACAATATTTATTTCCCCATAATTAATACGTGAAAAACCATCTTGCATTTCCGGAGATTCTGTATCTATAAATAATACATGATTCTCTGGAGATATTAATCCTGGGATGTTAATACCATGATATCTGGATGCAGGATTAGAGACATCAGGATCATCTACACCCAGATCAACAGGTGTTATCAATCCACATTTTAATCCTCCGTCTTCACGATAAAATTGTTCTATTACTTCATTTATGTCAGGATGCATGCGATACTGCAGATTGAAGGTCCCTTTTAAAGAATCATCAATGTTTTCATATAGTCTTTGGAAATGGGATATCTCCATTTCTTTAAAATTATTACTAATAAATTTTTGCAAATGTACTATCGACTCTTTTTCTTTCTTGCTTTTTGCATTATTATAAGCATGTTCAAGAGTTGTCTCAAAGTCTTCTTGATCAAGCATAGGTGGTAATTGCCTATGGTCGCCAATTACAATTGCTCTTTTACCATAGACAAAAGGAAGTACCAATTCAGCCGGAGTTGCTTTTGAAGACTCGTCCTGAATAACAGTTGTAAAAGATATTTGTGCTCTTTTCCTATCTTTGTGTACAACTTCGCAATAATTATAGAAGAATGGTGTGTATCCTTTTTTGTCAGCTTTCTGATCTCCGATTGAACTACATGTTGCGCCTATTACATTACAATTAGATATGTAATTTTCATATACTGATTGCCTCAGATCTTTGTCAGGAGAAAATAGAAATTGTCTCCATTTGTTTATAATTTCATTCTCATCACTGGGCATACCCATGAAAGAGCGATTGGCAATGTTCTGTAACCACTCTTTTAGTATAAGATCATTTTTGATATTTTCCCCAGTCTCCTCGTCTTGCTCATCTGATATAAGTACAGAATCTCCTTCATCCACCCACTTCTTCATGAGTTCGATGGAAAATTGAAGCCCCTCAGCCTCTAATTTTTCCTCACCTCCAAAGCGAACTGGCTTGACAATGTTGGACTTCGAGTTCTTCACTCTTGATATTGCATTGTCTACAGCTAAATTTGTCTCTGAAGTTAGCAAGATAAATTCATTCTTGTTGCCTGGCTCTAATCCTTTTCTTATAAGTTGCCACAATAGTTCAGCTATGGCAGTAGACTTTCCTGTTCCTGGAGGCCCTTGTATTACAGCCATGTCATCTGCGTACATTGCTTTTATAATTGCTTGCTTCTGCGATTCGTTGATATTTGTATTGAGCAAATGATGGCACAAATCTATATATGGAGTGCCGTCCTTTCTAAGGAAAAAAGATATATCTTTAGTAGGTTTTGCCAATGAGGAATCGAATATAAAGTTTTGTAGGTTCGGATTAATGAGACCTTCACCTTTAGTTGCTTGCGTAAAAGTCTTTTTTAATCTCGATATTTTCTCTATATCTCCAGTTAGGATTGGTACAATTGTAGAAACGGCATGGTTCTCAAATGCATCCTCTATGGATTTCTTAGTCTCATCGTTTTCAATGTCTATATCAAAAGTGAGTTGGGGATAGTTTGACTTTATCAACGTCCCGAAATGAATTTCTTTTTCTTCAACCTGTATTCCAAAATCCGCTTTTTTCATTTCAGACAATCTTTCCTCTATATCCTCTATTCGGGAAGCCTCGTTATAGTTTGCTCCTAGACGAACTTTCCCTTCTTCTTTTTGCTGGATGTTGACTTCTAATCCCATTGCCTTTAATGGGGAAAGGTCTTCTTCCAAAATAGACCGAAGACTATTATAAAATTTAGTATCTGTGTATGGTAGACTTATTTTTATTTGCTGATGAATACTGTCATTGGTGACACTTATATTAGTAAAATCCTCTTTTAACTTATCTTTTAGAAGGTTGAAACCAACGAAGTTGACGTTAACTGAGCACTTATATTTATGATCTTCGTGTCTATTAATAGTAACGAATGAGACATTATTCTCAAATTCATGAATCTTTTCTTCAATGTCATTTTCTTTCCAATTGAAGTCTATGCCAATTTTACCATTGACATCATTGAAACTCATGCCTTCATGGTTTCTTACATACAATTCTGTCTCTTTAAATTTTAAATCTATTATTTTGCTTTTCTTTACGCAATAGGTAAATCTTACACCTACTTCAATATCTTCCAACCGACAGTATTGACGAGCTTCGTTCAGGAAAACTTTAATATTTTCGTCAATCATTGATATTGTGTTTTCGTCAAAGTCTTCGCCTTTAGGAAAAGTGTAGTTGAAAAAGAATGCATTCTTTTCAGGATCGTATGTGTCAAATACTTTTAGATATTTGACAGCAGCGATATCTTTAATACGGAATGCGATCTTAAAACTTTTACATTTTAGTCCTATAGACTCCTGATATGACTTATATGCGTCAAGTGGAATATACTTGTTATTATAGATAAACTGATAATGTGGCTTTAGTTCTTTGGTCTTCTTGTCCTTCTTCATGACAACAACAAAGTGTTCACCAAATAAGTAGTGCAAGAATCCTTCCATCTTGATACTTATTGGTGCAATGCATGCCACCTTCTCATCTATATTGCCCTCTATTATAGAGTTATTCTGTAGCTGTTTGTTATATTCTCGTATTTGATTGAGAGACAAATTCTCAAGAGTGCCATTATTACGTTCTCCGTAGTTTATTGTAGCTGATATAGAGGGTGTCGTTTCCAATTGAACGTAACATTCGGATAGGTCGCTTGTTATCTTTGATAAGTCATTTTCAGATAAATTGCCCCATACATCCTCATCTACAAGAATGTAACCATTGCTTAGGTCATACTTGTCAACCTTGAGCTTATCCTTGAAAATGTTCTCTACAGTTCTCTCTGTGAAAGAATCATCTACTTTTACTATGAGCTTGTCATTTCGAACAACTGCAGAGTCTGGGTATATTTGTATTGGTGCACTTCGTTGCTGGACTATCTGCTCTTGTATCTGCACATAATTTTCCCAGACATCCTTAATATCTTCCTTAAAAATGGTTTTACTATCAGACTCTACAATAGATACAGCTTGTTGTTGACGCTTGTTCTCCTCTTCTGTTTTAAAATTCCTTTTAGGCCTCGTTGCCAAGTTTATAGAAGAAAGATCTATCTTCCCCAAGACGGTAACATTGTCACTTTTCTGATAAATATTACGTTCTATTTTGGTTGTGGAAACCACTTGCTTGCTCTGTGGATTTTCGTTTACTTTATTTATCCTCTCGCCATAATGCTCTAACACTTTTGCATATAAATACCCCGGAATAGCTTGGGAGAAACTGTTAAACTCTTTAGAGATGCTAGAGAGAAAATTAATTAATTCTTCCTTGTCTACTTTTAACCAAGCAGCGACCGCATTTAGGCTAAAAATTACGCTCCCGTCTTGAATTATAGCTTGTGGAGCTTCATTCACAGAGATTTGAGTTTCATTTTCTTCGATGGTCGAGACCTCATTTTTCAGAGATGATACATTTGTGTCGTTTTTTAGCTTATTTTCTTCTTTATGAGTTCTTTTATGAGAATCTCTTCCTTTTACAAATTTGTCAATTAGTGCATTATATTGTTCGTCACTTAATTTGAATGAGAGATCTTCCAGAACCGGACCAAGTTCTGGAAACTTCTTCAAATAGGTAACTGCGGTTTGCATACCTATGTTTAATTCACGCAATGCTGTATTTAACCGTATAGACATAATAGCTATTTTTGATATTTTTTCAAATACGTCATGGTATCCATGACTGTGTAACCAGCGTGTTCAAAAGCATCTTTGTCCATTTTGCTAAAAGGGTAAAGAACTATTTTTTGTGATTCAATACCCAGTTCAGCTTCTGCCAATACTGTACCATCCTTTAATAGAGAGAAGCCACCATCCTTGTTAAATGCTATTTTGTGTGACAATAGAAAATTAATCACAGGATAAACTTCCTTGTCATAATATGCATAAACCTCTTCATCACCATTATCTTTTCTATTTTCTGTTGTATTTGCATCTAAATTAAGATTCAGAGTACACAAATTTGTATAATATTTGATGAATTGGGTAGGAAGATATACGTTAGATAATCCGACGCATCCTATAAAATATGGCGCTACCTGACTTACCTTAAATCCTGCATGACCGCATCCAATAGGAGTAACAAGAAAAGTTGAGTTATTGTTTTTCCTTGCATAATTCTCAAATGTTTCAACTGCAGATGCTAATCTATCTAAACCAACTCCCATAGAAGGTATGGCATAAGACGAACCCATAAGACCTTCATTCTGGCCAATACGAGCTCCAAAGCGTTTTGCAGCAAGCCCTGCTGCACCAAAACGTTGAGACCCATTATTATCTGTACCAAAGACAAATATCTGTCCTGTCCTCAAATGTGTGATCCGGTTAGGTGTGAACCGATTGTAGACATTGAGAATATCGTATAGAAGTTTATAATATGGTTCGTTACTCATACTTTGCTCCTTTATTTATGTCCGAAACATTGCTCTGATTTTCATCAGTATCTTTTCACCATAGTCTTTCACGTATGGATTTATAGTAATCAAGTTCAGATTCGGTATATTTTGTTTTTTTTCATTTTTATCAAGTGCTTCAATGTTACATTATATCGCCATGTTACCACGCTGTGGTAATGATCTTACCAATCCGTGGTAATCGCATTACCGCGCTGTGGTAATGGTGTTACCAGACCGTGGTAATGCCGGCATGACGGCATCAGGAGAAGTCGTAGACATCGCGGTAGCCGTCGAAACAGAGGTTATCGGTGTAACCACACTGCCGGAAGAGGGCGAGGATGTGGTTTTGTTGCTCAGGTGTGAGAAGGCGCTCGCCATTGTTGTATCGATAGTAGGTACCGTTGCCGCCAAGGTATTCTTTGATGGCAGCGCGTAGCGGAGCGGCATCGCGCTGCTTCACGTCGGCAAAGAGCGTGTCGAAGCCCCAGGCGGCATGTATCTTCCTTATCTCCTTGTAATGGCTGCATCGCCCGTCGTGTAAGGCCGTGGGATAGACGGCCGGACCCCATGTCCGCTCTTCGGGCAGATGGAGGGCGGAAAGATGATTAAGGCAACTGTCGGCCAAGGGACAGTCGGCCACAAAGCACACCGGCCATGAGGCAGGCACGAGGTCAAAGTTAAAGTCGGAATAATCGTTCATAGCAGTGCTTCTTATAGCAAAGTGACTCTATCTTTACGTGCGCAGCAAGACAAGTGGTTTAATTCACCTTGCCGGCAAGCACATCACTGGCAAGCGCATGCTTGATATGTCCTTTGCCATCAGTATATACGATCGACTCGTTGCGAGAGGCCTTGTCGTGCAGCATGTCTTGCTCTGCCATGGCCAGACCGTCATCCATTTGCTTTACGTAAGTTTCTATATCTTTATTTGACATAATCCTTGATTTTATTAAACTTTTCTCTATTGTTTATTCGCGTGCGGGTATCTTTTCCTCCAAAGGCTACTCTCTCGCGTTTGTACTCACTGTTATCATAGATAATCCAAATATCCACTTCGTTCATAAAGAGGTTAAACAGATTGGATATTCCTTTGGCATATCTGCGCAGGATAACGTCATGAGGTATGTTGTGACCGCCTTTACTCACGCGTTCTGCTACTCTGTCTACGGCCAGCTCCGGAGTCTCCAACCAAAAATAAACAAGATGCACCATATAGCCCTGCTTTCGGGCCTGTCTGACGAGCTTTACATACGAGCGTGTAGCAAGTGTCGTCTCTATAGAGAAGGATTCTCCTCTCGACAACAGTACACGCACGCGCTCCAGCATTAATCGTCCAGCTTCAATGGCTACTCCCTCTGGATTAAATGGCGACAGTCCTTTGGCTATCTCATCAGCATTGACAAATTCCTTCACCAAGAGGCTCTTGGGAAGTATCGTCATGGATGCAGTGGTTTTTCCTGCTCCGTTGCATCCGGCTATGATATATAAATGCTTCGTACTGTTCATTTTAATTATTCTTCTGCAAATATACTATATTTCTTTTTACGAATACCATTATAGAGCATTATTTTGTAATCTGTGATCAAAAAACGCCCACGCACGGCGGTAGTCGGCGATGCGGTCACACTTGGTGTAGGGCGGATAGTAGGTCACTTGCTGACCGCCATAGAGCTCGCTCTTCTTCGGGTTGATGGTATGGACGTACTCCTTGCCGTCGCCGTCATAGGTCAGCCCGTCGGAGGAGAGTTTGCCACGGATAGCTTCCCACTCCTTGCGGTCGCAGCCCACGCCTGTCAGTCCCTTGGAGACGGTGAAGACGATATTGCCTTTCTGGTCGTACCACGTGTCTGCCTCGTTTTGCTGGAGCACGGGGAACTGGATGTTGTAGATCATCTCCAAGTCCTTCAGCGTCAGGCCCAATGCCATAGCAGCTATCACGTCAATCTCCACCAACGCCTGCCGACGCTCAAAGTAGTTGCGAAGCGGGGTCGCCCACTGCCATTCCTTAGTCAGCGTATCGAAAGGTTTTAAGCGAGGGTCGTCAAGAGACCATTGCTCAGACTTATATTCGTCGCGCCATAACTCCTGCCAGAGGTCAGCGTATTTCTTGGTTAAGCAATTCAATTCCAAAACCCTAACGATAAGCGCATTCTTATACTTCTCTTCGATGCCTAAAGGCAAAGGAGTTAGCCGGTTGGCATGTATATCGGTAATTGCCATCACCTTGATATAGAAGTCAAGAGGCGTTGATGATGATAGTCCTGCAAATTCTGCCATGTCTCTATTATCTTTAAAAGAAATAGAGACTATACCTCCAATATGCATAGCATTGGGCGGTAGAATCGCTCCACTAAATGAACGTTCGGAGGTAGAGCCTATCATTCTACGGTAACCAATCTTGTAATGGTCGATCAAATTATCGTGTATAGGATTACCATCAGCATCCTTACCTATTTCAAAACCAATGAACAAGCTACGATACTTCAGCAAATTCATGATTGGTGTGTAGTTTGTACGTGGTGAATAATCATCACTTATAGCTTGTAGGTCAATTGTGTCATAATCTGAATTAAGATTACAAACTGACCTTGGTGTCTTATAAACAGGATTGCCAACAAAGACATGGGGACCACTATATATCATCTCGGACTTATTCCAATCTGGGTATGTAGTGTTTCGCTTCATTATTCCCTTATCCTGTGAATTTACCTCATGCAATCCCTCAGAAATAATCTTATTATAATTGCTAACGTGATTCGGGAATGAAGCAAAAGCTCCAAGCGCTTCTATTACTTCATTTACATGAATACTTGTTAGTTTGACACTTTCCCAATCGGCACCATTCTCAAAAGCATCAGCCAACACCTTTAGCTCTTCCTCTCCAAACCACACAATCCTATCTTTGTGCGCTTCGGTATTCCAATTGCCATTTTTATCCTTTATACCGCCGCACAGTCCATGCCCATCATGCGCAAAGCAAGCATCAACGGTTGCAGGCGTAAAAAGATCTGCTATCGACGCGAAGCGCGGTGGTGAACTTCTGCGACCATGCAGAAGTTGACCACCATACTCTGTATGGTGGTGAACTTCTGCAAAAAGCTTCAGCTCATTCTGGTACTGGAAATGATACATCAAATGTTTATACAGCTCACGGCGTAATGGCTGGCCTTTCGGATCGTTATAAATGGATTCCGGAGTCAACAATCCGGCAAAACCATTGTCATTAATCTCATCAAGTACATTCTCCAACACGCACTTGTAGAGATTGGTCTGCTGCCCCACGAGCAAGGGGAAGTTGGCATATGCATTCATGAAGGCAGCATCACCGGCATTCTCCGTCTCCTCATCATGATACAGCTGCTCTACGGCAGGGCTTTCCGCAAAAAGCCGGTCACGCATTTTGCGCACATCTGGTGCCGACATCTTGCGGATGGCAACCTCCGGGAAACGCTCAGAGATAATACCCTGCTCGTCAAACTCCAGTTTGATCCATGGTGGGTTACCGCAGATGATGTCGAAGCCGTCGCGGAGCCAAAAGACTTCGAGGAACTCGAGCATCGGGTGGAAGAAATGGTAGCGGTCGGCAAGCGCCTTGACATACTTGAAGCGCATGGAGTCGTCGAAGAACGTGCGCACTCCGCCCTGTACCTCAGCCAAAATCTCCTGCTTCGACTTGATGATGGTCTCGCTGGTCGTCTCGTCCTGCGCGTCGGGTCCGTCCTCATGGACAAGGCCTTCGAGCTGTTGCTGATAGAAGATGTCGTTCATGTGACCTTCGGGGAACAAGCCGAGCTGTCCTTTAGAATCGACATAGACACTGTCTTTCAGTGCCTTACGTGTGCGCTTGTTGATAGCCTCATCGCTGACATTGAGCATGGCGTTGATGTCACTCCAGTATTCCTCACGGGTCGGCAGCTCACCGGCATAGTCGTAGTCCCAAAACCACAGGGCACACCAGTAGTCCATGACCATCTTCAATCGGAAGTAGGCGTTGTCGTGGCGGTAGCGGGTGTCGTTGAGTCGTTCCTTCTCGTCATAGGTATCCGCCTTGTCATATTGTATGGTGGTCTGTCCGAAGACACCCCAGAGGTCGGTCTTATTGTTGGTCAGCGTCTCTAAGCTCCGCTGGAAGTTGAAGTACTCTTTCAACAAGACATCTATCTTATCGGAAAGCCTTTGGAGCTTCGCGAACTCCTCGACGGACAAAGGAGCCGTCCAGTCCTTAAGCATCTTGTTCATGTGCTTCACCTCATTGGGGTGTGCCTTCTTCTGCTCCGCAATCTTCAGCACGCCGAGCATATTCTTGTCGGGCAGGAGGAAGTGGTAGACATCGTTGGCACTGCGGTTGACACGGTTCTTGAAGAACTTCACCTTGTGCGGTGCCTTCTCCCACCATGCGTTTTGGCCAAGGGCGTTCTTTCCATTCTTCGAGGTTGGTATGCCCACCACATCATCCCGGTTGTAGACTTTCAGCCATGCTCCGATGACAGCGTTGCCCAGCGCCAGTCGGTTGGAGAAGAACGGAGTTTCCATGTCGCGATGGATGACGTTGAGCCAAAGCGACAACTTGCCGAGCTCTATGGCGGTGGGGTTGAGGTCGACGCCATAGACGTTGTGCGTGGCGATATAGGCTTTCACCTTTTGAATCTCGTTGCGGCGCTTGGTCGGCGAGACGTGCTTACTGAGTTCCTTCTCCCGGTGGGTGATATAGAGTTCGGCAAGCTGGTTGATGACCTCGTTCTGAAAAGCCGCGGCGCCCATGGCGGGCTCCAGTATCTTGAGTTTCAGCAAGTCCTGTGCGCAGAACGCATCCTTGGGGTCGTTCAGTCTGTCTACAAAGCCCTTCAAGGTGTATTTCACCGTGCTTTGGGTCAACACCTCAGGGGTATAGTAGCTTGCGCTCTTCTTGCGGTCGCGGCCGTTGAGCCGGTAGATGAAGGTGCCCTTGGGAATGGTGAACAACTCCCCATCAGGGCCGAACTTGATCTCGTCCTGATGGAAGTCGTCCAGCCGGCTGGCGGGCACGAGATAGGTGCCGTCCTTCTCAGCCCCCGCCTTGAACACCTCGACATAGTCCTGCTCGGCATAGAAGCCACGGTAGGCCAGCAGCGACTCATAGACAGAGCCGAGCTGGTTGATGCCGAGGTTGGCATAGCTGATGCGTCCGATAGTCTTATGCTTGCTGTCGGGTTTGGTCAGCGAGAGCTCGCGAATGATACGCTGCCAGACGACGTTGCGGTAGCGGATGCCACCGAGCACTTTCAGCTTGTTGTCGTCGAAGAGCGGTGAGTCGATCTTCTTCACGGCAAAGGTGCGCGTGAAGTGTATGTCGTTGTCCTGTTCTTCCTCTCCCTGCTGGATCGTGCGCTCGTTGTATCCGTAGTGTATCATGGAGAAGAGCCGCCACAGCGAGTCGTGGATGAAATAGCCATTCTGTGTGGCGGGTTTCTGCATCTCCACACTCTCCAAGTCGCGGAGCTTGTCGAGCGAATAGCCGTTGAGATAGATCTCATTGTCGGTGGGCAGGATGCCCAGCTCGGGGCGTGCCTCGGCGTAGAAGATGAAGAGGAGACGATAGACGATGGTGATGCAGTCGTTCTTGACGTTCTGCTCAAAGGCATCATCGGTCTCGTCGATGTTCTTGCCCTGCACCTCGTGGATATAGTAGATAGCCTCATTGGCCAGACTCTCCACGGCATGGATGACACCCTCCTTGAGGTCCTTGGTGACGGAGAAGGCATTCTTTGTCGATTCCTCCTCCAACTTGTTCATCAACACGTTCTGACCTTCTGAGGCCAGACTCTCTTTACCGCAGAGCAGAAAGAACAAGGCGTAGTAGTCGCGGTTGGCGGGTATGGAGACCTCGGCAAAGAGCTCCTCGAGGTCGAAGACCAGATAGCTGCCGCGCTTGAACTGCTTTTCTTCGAGCAGATAGATGCGGTTGCCGGCAAGCATGAGGATGTAGCGGGGACGCTGATCCTCTGGAAGATAGAATATTTCCTCGATGGCCTGGTTGATGAGCTTCGGTGAAATGGAGCAGCCTTCGGGAAGAGGATTGGAATCGACAAGACACCAGTTGCTCCAACGGTAGCGCGCAGGCTCGGCATTGTTATCCGGCGGCAGGGCGTACTGCTGCTCAAAGAGTCCTTCGACCTTGGCATGCTCTCCTCGCTGGATCATGGGCTGCATCTCCATGACGAGCAGTTGTGTCTGACTGCCCGCTTTGAGAATATGACGGACGGGCACCACGCGGCTCTCGTCGAGATAGAACCACTGGCTATAAGGCTCGGTGGTCTGATAACCAAGGGCTTGAAGCAGTACGGTGTGGAAATCATGGGTATGCTTCAGCACGTACCTCATGGGCAGACTGTCGTCGATGACGGTCTGCTTGTAGTCGAAATATTTCTGGCGTAAGCCGGAGAATCGCTTGTCGAATTCCTTGATGGCGTCACTGTCATAGCCGGACACACCGAAGACATTGCTCTTGAAGTCCTCAGTGAAATAGCCCGGATTGAAGTAATCGCCTATATTTTGTATAAACCTATACATGGGTCTTTCTCTTTAGAAGTTGAAGAACACAGCCAATGGACGGATGAAAGGTTCACCGCGCAAGGTGTTCATATCGCTGACATACTTGCTCGATTTGTCGTGAATGGTGCGTATCTCACGCAGTTTGCGCTCACGACGGCCCTTCTGAAGGTTGTATATCGGACTTTCGTCGGTATCGAACAGATCGAGCTGATGCTCACCGTTGAGTTTCCAGGTGCGTAGCTTTTTGAGATTCTCGTCCTTACGGGCCTGCATGATGCTCGTCATCTCGATCTGCTTGCGGTCCATATAGTTGTTGACGGCATAGTCGACAGCAGGATCAAGAAGCGCCTCAAGTAGGCTCAGTTCCCCGTCTGTCATTTGCCGGTAGTAAAGCTGCCGGCTGAGATACTTGGTGATAAAGTCCTTGATTGTCATTGGCTTGGCGGCAGGCAGACCATCGGTATTGACGGCCACGACGAATATCTCGCTGATGACTTGCTGCCCAAGACCATTGGCCTTACTGCCATGGAAAACGAACCAGGCCGTGCCTTGAGGGAGATTGTCGAGCCGGGCAGCAGGAGCTACGTCCTTGTCAACACAACTGTCGAGGAGGTTGAAGAAATAGCGTATGACGGGATGAAGCTCATAGAGTATCTGGAACTTTGTCCACTTGTTCTGCTCCTTCTTCTCCGTTTTGTTGCGTGTCTCGGCAATAGCTTTCTGCACCGTTGCCTTGTCAGTAGTCAGCCGGAAGTATTCGCTCTGCCCGGGCTTTGCCTCGTTGGGCACTCCACGCAGGGCATGGTCGAGTTGTGGGGTGTCAAGAACCTCAAGATACTTGCCGCCATCCTCAATGTTGACGTCGGTGTCGTGGATTTTTCCGGCTGTTTTCAGATATTCGAAGAGCTCGGCATAAAAATCGGCATCGCTCTTGAACAAAGACACTTGCGGCTCTACGCAGTCAGGATTCTCAATGGCCTTGGTGTTAGCAGAGGCGCCGATGATATCGCTCAGCGACTTCTTCTTTTTCTTAGGGACTGCTTTCTGGATGTGGTCTTTATCGAGGAAGTCGTCATCCTTGTTGAGGATAGCTTTGGAGACAATGACCTGCTCAGTGTTGGCGTCATAAACTTCCATCACGCTGCCCGCATCGCCCAAGGACTTGTAGACCTCTTCCTCCTTATCCCACAGTTTTCGCAGGATGCGCAGGTCGTCGCTGACATGCTTGTTGGCGGAGTGGGCTATCATATAGTGGATATAGGGCGTCTTGGTCTGTCCGTAACGGTCGATGCGGCCATTGCGCTGTTCAAGCGTGATCAGCGACCATGGCAAATCGTAGTTGAACATGCGGTTGCAGTGATAGTGCAGGTTCACGCCTTGGCTTCCGGCATCGCTACAGATGAGCAGACGGATATGGCTGTCGCCCTTGCCGAAGTCCTCTATCATCTGCTGCTGCTCGACATCGCTCAGTGAACCGTCGAAGAGCGAGATGGTGCCGTCGTCCTTGATACCCAGATCGCGCATGAGCCGTTCCTTGAGATATTTCATCGTGGCACGGCGCTCGGTGAAGACCACGAAACGGTCGTCCTTTAGCTTGCCCGACCATTGGAGGTCTGCAAGACGTTGCTTGAAGCAGTCGTACTTGCTGTCGATGTGCCGGCCGATGATAAGCTCCAACTGGCTGTGCATCTGCCTGATGTCGTTGTCAATGTCGTTGCCATGCTCCTGCATTAGCGCCATGCGGTTGCCGAGGGTCTCAAGGGCTGCCGTGGGTGAGGACAGAAATGCTTTGAAGAGCGTCAGGGAAAAGAGCGTGTCGGTGCCCTCGTCGCCCTCTTCCTTCTGTTTGCGGAACTTATAGTTCTGCTGGAGTTCAAGGAAGGTCTCTTCCTCCGGCGCGAGCGTTACCTCTTCCGGTATGATCTGCCGGTCCTGGAAGTTCTTGCGGATATTGGCATCCTTGATATCGTTCTTGAAGCGGCGTACATAGTAAGGTTCGACATCGCTTTTGGTATAGTTGCCGTCGCGGGGGATAGCCGTGGGCTCGAGCATGCGGATGATATTGGCAAAGCTCTCCTTGTTGCCGTTGTGGGGAGTGGCAGAGGTGAGAATCATACTCTCGCAGTGCTGGGAAAGCATTTGGGCGAGGTCGCCCCGCTGACTGCTGGCATTGCTGACGGTATGACATTCGTCGATGACGATGATGTCCCATTGTGTCTCTTCGATATAGTGACGGAATTTGGAGTTGTTCTTCAGTGTATCGATGGAGATAATGGTCTTGTCGTAATACTCAAAAGGATTCTTGTTGGCGGGTATTCGGCTTTTGATGCGGTCGACGCCGATGCTGTCGAGACGGATCAACGGTATGTCGAAACGATTCCACAACTCCTCCTGGAACTGTGAAAGTATGCTCTTCAGGGCAACGACAAGGATGCGCTTGCCACGGCCACGCTTGATCATCTCGGCTAGGAAGATGCCAACCTCTATAGTCTTGCCCAAGCCGACACCATCGGCAATCAGCAAACGGGGACGCGGAAGTTTCAACGCCTTCACCGTGGGCTGCAGTTGATATTGGGCGACATCGAAAGCACCCTTGGTAGCAACGGTAATCTTATCGGTCCACAACGGGTTGTTACGGATGTTCTCTTCTATGTAGAGTCTGGACAGCAGATAGCCGGTACTGGTATCAGCTGTAAAATGGATAGTCTTAGGGTCTACGACATGAATGTCTTTGTCAAGGGTGGTATCAAAATCATAATACTGGTCCTTGACAAGTTCTGAAAGTCCGCGAGCCTCTATAACCGCTTCACCATTATCCAATGGTAACACATTGGAAATCATAAAGTCTTCACCACGCACCGTAATGCGCTGGCCTGGTGAATAATTGTTGTCTTTCGTATTTTGGCTCATCGCTATATTTTTGATTCCAAATTTACGGCTATTTTCCGAAGTAGACAAATATAATTGTGATAATTTTGAAAATAATGGTATTATACGCCGTAAGTATTCTTTATTCAACACTAAGGTGATAATTTTGTCTTAGTACTTTAGGTCACCCTTTCGTTTACAGACAACTTCTGATTTCTGATATGCCTGCCGTTCATCTCCGTTTTGCAAATGAATGAGGCCGCAATAAGTGAAGCCGTTCTTTGTGAGGCAGTGCATTATGGTATTATCACTAAGCGTGTCTATAAGGATATTGCTTTCCTTAGAGAAGCACAGTCGATCAGATCGTTCATTACCCCATGGTTGTGTGGCAGTCTTGCTACTCTTTGGATGACGTGGTAGGATCTTTCGTTCAGCCATTTACCATTGTCAATAAGACGCAGGACCGTATGGAAGTCATTCGCCGTCGCTCTTCTTATAGTACACTTTGCTGTCATAGGCTCCTCATTGTGCCATCGTTACTTCTTTGAGTAATCTCTCCGATAATTCTTCGAAGGTCGTTCCTTCTGGTATCTTTCCACCTGCCAACTCATTGGCTATCTTTGACATGCATACCGCTCCGACAGCAGCCATAGTCGACAAATGCAGCTTATTGGCAATGTACGTTGTGAGTCTTGACAGCAATTTCTCTATTTCAAGTTTATCTGTAATCATAAGTCTAAAATTAATTGTTTAATTCCTTTTTCTGTACAAAAGCAGTATTGGATGTATTCCGGGCCAGGATATTTCAGCAGTTGTGCCAACTTGATGAGGTTTGAACTTCTGTCGTATGCGTTGCCGTAGCTCCTACGATATTCCTGTAATATGGCATCCACACGTGAGTCCGCAACAGGACCGATGACTATGTCATAGTCATGCTTGTAGGCATGAAGAGTACCCTTTTCTCTATTCCTTAGCACAAAGAGCGCCCATTCAGCCGTTCTGCCATCGAACTTCTTTATCCTTACATCGATGGGGCATCTTGATGGATTGAATATGAACGGTGACACTTCCGGACTGCCTTCTCCAATAATA
>Ga0256406_1001306_pt1 | contig 40961 bp, 38 predicted proteins | sample RumenRJG_03DNA_FD_185986 | JGI IMG/M metagenome (GOLD analysis project Ga0256406, IMG submission 185986) | Bovine rumen microbial communities from Lethbridge, Alberta, Canada - RJG_03 | ecosystem: Host-associated > Mammals > Digestive system > Stomach > Rumen | place: Canada: Alberta | collected... | reverse complement strand
TGGGAGGGGAAGATCTGACGCGAAAACCTGTAAAATCAGGCTTGACAGAGTATTTTGTATATTATAAGATAAAAAAGCACGACGGCATAAGTGGGCCTATGCGTCTTTTCCCAGGGCGTACGCACACAGAACGAGCCGTTTTTCAACTGAGCATCGGAACCGAAAGCCCCGGGGAAGGTGCGGATCCGGACGAAGACCATACGGACAGTGGCAGCTTCGGACCGGCAGGTGTATGCGGGAGCCTGGACAAATCCCGGATTGATACATCAGGAGGAACGAAAAACCATGAAAACATTTATGGCGAATCCGGATAAATTAGAGAAAAAATGGTATGTCGTTGACGCGGAGGGACAGACCCTCGGACGTATGTGCTCCGAGATCGCGAAAGTTCTTCGCGGCAAAAACAAACCGGAATATACACCGTTCGTTGATACCGGCGACTATGTCATCGTCGTCAATGCGGACAAGATCAAAGTAAGCGGCAAGAAGATGGATCAGAAGATCTACTACAGACACTCCGATTACGTGGGCGGCATGAAATCCGCAACGCTGAAGGAGATGCTTGAGAGAAGACCGGAGAAGGTCGTCGAGCTCGCTGTAAAGGGCATGCTCCCGAAGGGACCGCTCGGAAGACAGATGATGAGAAAACTTCATGTGTATACTGGCGCGGAGCATCCGCACACCGCACAGCAGCCGGAAGTGCTTACTTTTTGATTAGGAGGTAGAAGACATTGGCTAGCACAAGTTTCTATGGAACTGGAAGAAGAAAAAAATCTGTAGCCAGAGTATATCTGACACCGGGAACCGGCAAGATCACGGTCAACAAGCGCGACATTGACGACTACTTCGGTCTCGAGACGCTGAAGACAGTTGTCCGTCAGCCGCTCGTAGCGACCGATACCCTCGGCCAGTACGATGTGAAGGTTAATGTTGTCGGCGGCGGTTTCACCGGACAGGCCGGTGCGATCCGTCACGGAATTTCCCGTGCGCTGCTTCAGGCGGATGAGGAGTTCAGACCGGCGCTGAAGTCCGCCGGATATCTGACCCGTGACCCGAGAATGAAAGAGCGTAAGAAATACGGACTCAAGAAAGCCCGCAGAGCTCCGCAGTTCTCCAAACGATAATCCGAACGAATTTGTACGCGAATTCCCGGAGGCGAAAGCCTTCGGGAATTTTTGTATAGAAAAAGACTCGCAAATTGCAATAACAAGTTGGACACTGTGATGATGATGAAATGATTTCGATGTTTATACAACGATGGACATTTTTATAAATGTGAAGTATAATGAACCTGCTTGTTTAAGCGGTACTGAAAAAGCACATTGAATCAAAGTCAAGGCTGGCAGAATGAGTCAAAGGTTTTCAAACCTCATTGTATGCGATCTCCCGGAGGCGAAAGCCTTCGGGATTTTTTCGTTCCGAGGGAGAGGGCGGGCGTTCGATGGAAAAAGAGAACGTAATCGGCGGTGGAGAAGCGGTCCGGATGATCTGACTGACGGCTGCTGAACGAATGTAATGAATGCAAAGGAAACAGAAACGGTGAATGAAAAAATCTATCAGATTATAATGATCACGGAAGCGGACTACGGCTGTGAGGAATGCCCTCCGGAGGGACCGGCCGCGCTTGTCCTTCTGCGTTCAGACGACGGGGAGCAGCGCCGGATGGAGGTTCCGGAAGCGGTTCTTTCTGCGGCCGCAATCGACGAGGGATCGCGTGTGACCGTCGGGTCGGACGGAAAACTGCGAATTGCGGGGTTCGGACGGAAAACTCCGATCCGATAGAAGAGATCAGACAAAAGGAGAAAACATGGCGGAAAATTTCTTTGCGACGATTTCAAGAATGAAATACATTGAGCGCTGGGCGCTGATGCGCAATTCCCGTCCGGAAAATTTAAGCGAGCATTCTGCCGAGGTGGCGATGATCGCCCACGCGCTTTGCGTGATCGGAAATGTCCGGTACGGGAAGAATCTGGATGCTGAGAAAGCGGCGCTCATCGGCCTGTATCACGACGCGTCCGAAATCATCACGGGGGATATGCCGACCCCGGTCAAGTATTATAACGATGAGCTGAAAAATGCGTACAAGAGTGTTGAAAGTGCCGCTGAAAAAAATCTTCTGCGGAAACTTCCGGATGATCTGCGCCCGGTCTATGAAAAAATTTTCAGTCCGGACGGCGGCGATCTCTGCGATCGAGAGAGAGCGGAGCGCGAGCAGTATATGCGGCGCCTCGTCAAGGCCGCCGACAAGCTGTCTGCCCTGATTAAATGCATCGAGGAAGAAAATGCGGGCAATTCCGAGTTCCGGACCGCCCGCGCGAGCATCAAAAAAACAATCGGCCGCTTCGCCGGTGAGATGCCGGAGGTGAAGGATTTTGTCGATGAATTTCTTCCGCCCTTCGGGAATACGCTTGATGAATTGCTGTAATGTCCGGGAGACCGCACCTTCCGGAGCATCCGAAACGCGAACGCGGCCGCGCCTGCCGCATCGCAAGAAACAATGAAAATGACCGCGTCTGCCGGTCATCTGCGGAGCCCAAGAGATAAAGGACACCAGGGAAAGGAGAACAGTTATGCGAATTTTGGTTACCGGCGGGGCCGGTTATATCGGAAGCCACACATGCGTGGAGCTGCTGAATCAGGGCCACGAGGTCGTGATTCTGGACAACCTGTTTAACGCAAGCAGCAAGGTGATCGACCGCATCGAGACGATCACCGGGAAACGTCCGGTGTTTTATGAGACGGATATTCTGGACCGGGAGAAGGTCAGGGACCTGTTTGACCGCGAGCCGATCGATGCCGTTATCCACTTCGCCGGGCTGAAAGCGGTCGGCGAGTCCGTGCAGAAGCCGGTGGAGTATTACACCAACAACATCACCGGCACGCTCATTCTCTGCGACGAGATGCGCCGTCACGGCGTACATAATATTATTTTCAGCTCCTCCGCGACGGTTTACGGATCGGACAATCCGGTGCCTTTTACCGAGGCACAGGAAAAAGGCGCGTGCACAAACCCGTACGGATGGACGAAATGGATGATCGAGCAGATTCTGACGGACATTCACACGGCGGATCCATTGTGGAATGTCGTGCTCCTGCGCTACTTCAATCCGATCGGTGCCCACAAGAGCGGTCTGATCGGCGAGGATCCGAAGGGAATTCCGAACAATCTGCTTCCGTATGTCGCCCGCGTCGCGGTCGGGCGGCTTCCGAAGGTAAATGTCTTCGGTGACGACTACGATACGCCGGATGGAACCGGCGTGCGGGATTATATCCATGTGTGCGATCTGGCCAGCGGCCATGTGGCGGCGCTTCAGAAGCTCGCGGACGGATCCGGCGTTTCTATTTACAACCTGGGAACGGGAAAGGGGAGCAGCGTGCTGGATGTGATCCACTCGTTTGAAAAAGCGTGCGGACACGCCATTTCGTATGAGATTGCGCCGCGCAGAGAGGGCGATGTGGATGTTTCGTACGCAGACGTGTCGAAAGCGAAGGCTGAGCTGGGATGGGAAGCAAAATACAGTCTGGACGAGATGTGTGCGGACTCGTGGAAATGGCAGAGCATGAATCCGGAAGGATACGAGAGCGAGAGCTGAATCATCGGATCAAAAAACGAAAAGCTGTGTTACAGGCAAAAGCCGGCGTGCCCCTTAGGGGTACGCCGGCTCTGGTGTCCGGTGAAGAGTGAGGAAACGAGGTTACGGCTCAATCTGTCCGTGCTTTTCGTACTGCATCACTTTCCGGATATGATTTTTGTCATCGACGAACACGACGTTTGGCCGGTGTGATTTTGCCTCCTCCGGCGTCATCTGGCAGTAGCACATGATGATGACGTGATCGCCGGGCTGCACAAGACGAGCCGCAGCGCCGTTCAGGCAGACCATGCCGGATCCCGGATCGCCGCAGATCGTGTAGGTCACCTGCCGGGAACCGTTTTCGACATCGACGATCTGTACCTGCTCGTATTCCATGATGCCGGCCGCCGCAAGGAGCTCCGGGTCAACTGTGATGCTGCCGACGTAATTCAGATCGGCCTGTTTTACGACCGCCCTGTGAATCTTACCTTTCAGCATAGTGATATTCATGTCTATTCCTCCTCAGGATGATGAATCAGAAGCAATTGTCCAGGATCTCAGGATCCGGAGTCCGTTTTGCGGATGTGAACGCGCCCACAGCAAAGTACAGGATTCCTCCTGCCAGAAGTCCCCATACCACCGCATTGATTCCCGCCACCTTTACGTTATAGTAGCAGAAGATGTAGGTCGCCACGGCGCCGATTGAACTCGTCAGTGCCGCTTCCTTCGTACCCTTTTTCCAGAACAGTCCGCCGACCAGAGGCCAGAGAAACGAGCATTCCAGCCCGCCGAAGGCAAACAGGTTCAGGAAAAAGATGATATTCGGCGGGTCCAGGGCGAGCAGCATCACGAAGACGCCGAAAGCAAGGGTGATCAGTGCGCTTCCGGCTTTCATATGGCGGTTGTAGCCGGCGAGCCGCTCCGGATTGTCCTTTACAAAAAAGGTCTTCCAGAGATCCTTTATAATCGCCGCGGAAACCAGAATCAGCAGGGAGTCGGCAGTGGACATGACTGCCGCCATCGGCGCGGCTAGGAATATTCCGGCGACGCCCACCGGCATGATCTGCTGTACGATCGTCGGGATAAAATAGTCCGACGTCGGGATCGATGCCCTGTTCGGCAGGCCGCCGGCCCAGCAGCCGGCCAGATGCATTCCCACCATGATAAAGCTGCAGGTGATGCAGCCGATGATCATGGCGGATTTCAGGCTTTTCGTGTCTTTGAAGCCCATCCCCCGGACTGCGGTCTGCGGGAGACCGAGGGTTCCGAACCCCACGAGGATCCAGAAGCTGGCGAGGGCGCCGGGAGAGTAGAGGGCGAACATATTGTCATAAACGCCGGGCAGATTTTGCTTCAGACCTGCGTCGATGCCGGACAGGCCGCCGCCTGTTTTCAGCACGTAGAACAGAAGCAGGAAGGTGCCGATACACATGATAAATCCCTGAAACGTATCGGTGATCGCCACCGCGCTGAATCCGCCGAAGGAAGTGTAAATGATCACCACGACGCCGAAGATCAGCAGTGCCCATCCGTAGGGAAGTCCGGTGATCGCCGAGATCAGCGTGGCGCCTCCGGTAAACTGCCCGATCATCTGGGCGGTGCAGAACACCACGCTCAGGAGGCTGATCACGATGACCAGGGCTTCGCTTTTGTAGCGGGCGTTCAGATAGCCGACGATCGTAACCGCTCCGGTCTGTCTGGAAACCAGAGCCAGCTTATTGCCCAGCACGCCCAGCACGAGAAAGGTGACCGGCACCTGAACCGCCGCGATCCAGACCTGCGCATAGCCGTAAGTCGCGCCTGCCGCCCCGGGTCCGGAAATAAAGGAACTGATCGAAGTATAGGTGGCCATTGTGGTCATCGCCAGCACAAGTCCGTTCATGGAGCGGCCGCCGATGAAAAACTTCTTTTCATGTGACAGGCTGCTGGCATCATTCTGCTTCTTGCTGAAGAGCAGTCCGATGATCGCGTTCAGCACGAGATAGGCGATGAAAATGATCAGGATGATGGTCTGATTTTTTGTCATTGACGCTCCTCCTCCTCATCGCCGTAATCAAAGTCGAGGAAGACGTTTCTGGTGAGAAAAATCACCCCGATGATTGCTATGACGATCGTTCCGAAGGTGGAAACGCTGAACCACGCCGGCATTCCGAGAAAATACAGTCCGGTTCCGTTCAGAAGAAAGGCGGTCAGAATATGCCATGCACAGCAGATCAGGCAGACGAGAAGCGTGCTTTTGATCTCCCGTACGCACTGCTGATGCTTTTCTTCTTTTGTAAGTTTTTTCATATCGTTATTCCTTTTCGTTCAGGCTTCCTGTGATGAAGTTGTCGATCAGGCGGTCTTTTCCGATATAGACGGCGACGGCGGCGAGGACCGGACGGTCGATGGTTTCAATCGGCTGAAGTTCGTCCCGGTCGACGATCTCCACGTAATCGATCGTCGCGCGCGGCTCAGTTCCGATGATCGAGCGGATCGTGTCTTTGACCTTCGCTGCGTCCGTCTCGCCCGCGTCGATCATCTCATGGCCCTTTTTCAGCGCCTTGTAGAGAATGGTCGCGGCTTTGCGTTCTTCCGCATTCAGATACGTGTTGCGGGAACTCTTCGCGAGGCCGTCTTCCTCACGGATGATCGGGCATCCGATGATTTCGATCGGGAAGTTCAGATCACGCACCATACGGCGGATCACAGCGAGCTGCTGGGCGTCCTTCTGTCCGAAATAGGCGCGGTCCGCCTCGCTGATATGGAACAGCTTCGAGACGACCGTGCAGACGCCCTGAAAATGGAAGGGGCGCGTCACGCCGCACAGATTATCAGTCAGATTGTCGACTTTGACGTGGGTGCACGCATCCGGCGCGTACATCTCGTCCGGTTCCGGGTGGAAAATGAGGTCCGCCCCGAGGGAATCACAGAGTTTGCAGTCCGCCTCAAAATCGCGCGGATAGACGGCGAGATCTTCCTTTGGTCCAAACTGGATCGGGTTGACGAAATCGCTGACGATGACACGGTCATTGTCTTCGCGCGCCCTGCGGATCAGGCTCGCATGGCCTTCGTGCAGATATCCCATGGTCGGGACGAGGCCGATGGTCAGACCCTGACGTTTCCATTCCCGAACATACTTCTTCACTTCTGCGATTTTTCCTGTGCGTATCATGATTTATTCCCTCCTGTTTTTATACGTTTTTTCAAGCGTGTCCATAAGTGCGTCGTCGATCCTGAATGTATGTTCCTGCGCCGGAAAAGCGCCGCTTTTTACTTCTTCGTCATAGCTGCGGAAGGCGTTTTTCATCGCTTCTCCGAGTTCCGCGAAGCGGCGGACGAATTTCGGCTTGAAACCGCCCGGTGTCATACCGAGCAGATCCTGACAGACGAGAACCTGGCCGTCACAGCCGCTTCCCGCACCGATTCCGATGGTCGGTATCGAGAGATTTTCCGAGATCAGCGCCGCAAGACGCGCGGGCACACACTCAAGTACAACCATGAATGCGCCGGCCGCCTCGATCGCGCGCGCATCTTCGATCAACTGACGGGCGGTCTTCTCGTTCTTGCCCTGCACCTTGAACCCGCCGAAGGCGTTGACGGACTGTGGCGTCAGACCAAGGTGGGCGCACACGGGTATGGAAGCTTCGGTGATCGCTTTGATCTGCGGGCAGACCCGCGCTCCGCCTTCCAGTTTGACAGCCTGTGCACGGCCTTCCTTCATAAAGCGTCCCGCGTTGTGCACGGCTTCTTCGACGGAGGCCTGATAGGACAGAAACGGCATATCGCCGACGACAAACGTGTTCTTTGCGCCGCGCGTCACGCAGCGTGTGTGATGGATCATGTCATCCATCGTGACAGGAAGCGTGTCCTCGTACCCCATCATCGTCATTCCGAGGGAATCGCCGACCAGAATCATATCGATCCCGGCGGATTCGACGATCGACGCGGTCGTGTAATCATAAGCGGTCACCATGGAAATTTTTGTTCCGTCCTGCTTCATTTTGAGAAGAGACGGTACGGTTTGTTTCATTGCAAAAACCCCTTTTCTTCATCCCCTTCTTCAGGGAAGTGCTTCAGAAGATCCAAAAGCGCCGTGTCATCTCTTTGAGGATGCGCCGATCTCGCGACCTCCGCGGCACGGAGTGAGAGAATGCGATAGACCTCACGGATACCGGGGACTTCTCCGAGCGCGTCGAGATGTTTTTTCACCGTTTCGATATCTCCGCGTTCGATCGGTCCGGTGAGGGCGGCGACCGGTCCCTTTTCGAGGACCGCGTCCAGGTTTCCCCTCATGAGCGGGGAGAGGGCGGCACGTGCGTCATCGTCGGAAAAACCGCATTTGGAAAGGAGCCCGATCGCGCAGTCCGTCAGAGCGACGACAAGATTGCTTGCCATGACGGCGGCCGCGTGATAGCGCACCTTATTCTTCGCTTCGATCACCTGAAAGCGGCAGCCGCAGACGGAAAGAAGCGCGCAGACATCAGAAAGGCGTGCTTTTGAACCTTCGATTGTAAATAGTGCATCTGGTAATTTCCTGTAAGATCCGTATCGGTCCGATACGGCCAGGAGAGGATGGACGGAAAATCCGAATGCTCCGCATTCGTCGATTCCGCAAAAGACGGTCGATGAGATCGACCCGCTGCAGTGGCAGATAAGCTTTCCGGCAAGGTGAAACTCTCTGATTTTCGCCCAGACAGATCCGATCGATCCGTCCGGTACGGTCAGAAACAGAACATCACACGCTTCGATGAGCGACTGCATTGTGTCAAAGTGATGAGTTCCCGTGAATTTCGCCGCTTCTGCGGCAGAACCGGGGGTTCTGCTGAAGTACCCGGCGACAGGCAGACCGTTTTCCACAAACAGTTTTCCGAGTGAAAAACCGACTTTGCCGGCGCCGATTAATCCGATTTTCATGCCACCACCTCCGTTCCGGCATCCTGTGTTTCTTCCAATATAATAGAAGACGTGACAAAGATATTAGAGGCGGTGATGTTCAGTCCCATTCATTTTTCAGATATAGGCCGAAAATTTTACCATTTTCATACAAACAGGTACGATTTCGCGCCGCGCTGCGGCTTCCGCGAATACCATCCTGCATAAACTTATCACCGGGGTTCCGAAAAGTAAAGAGAATTCTTGACTTTTCGGAATACAACGGATATAATTACCGTCGTAATTGACCCTGACCGGGGTCAGTGCATTTTTTTGTGCTCAAATTCAGGAGCATTTACCTTATGCAGCCGTAAATCGATCAGGAGGTGAAAGGAATGCCAACAATTAATCAGTTAGTCAGAAAAGGCCGTCATACAGCTGAGAAAAAGTCGACAGCTCCGGCTCTTCAGAGAGGATTCAACTCCCTTAAGAAGAAGTCCGTTGCGATGTCCTCCCCGCAGAAGCGAGGCGTATGCACAGCTGTTAAGACCGCGACACCGAAGAAGCCGAACTCGGCTCTTCGTAAAATCGCCAGAGTTCGTCTTTCGAACGGAATCGAGGTTACAAGCTACATTCCGGGAGAGGGACACAATCTTCAGGAGCACAGTGTTGTCCTGATTCGCGGCGGAAGAGTCAAGGACCTTCCGGGAACCAGATACCACATCGTCAGAGGTACGCTGGATACTGCGGGAGTCGTCAACAGAAAACAGGCTCGTTCCAAATACGGTGCTAAAAGACCGAAGAAATAATCATTCAGCATCAATCGAAAAAATGGTTTAAGTCAGGCGGTTATTCTCGAACCTTACGATACGGCTGCAGGGTTCACATAGAAGCGACCGGCGCAGACACATGATCATTTTGATGTGAGTACCAAAGATCTAATCGTTTATGATTAAGGAGGGAAGTATCGTGCCAAGAAAAGGACATACTCAGAAAAGAGATGTTTTGGCGGATCCGGTATACAACAATAAGGTCGTCACGAAGCTGATCAACAACATCATGCTCGACGGCAAAAAGGGCACGGCCCAGAAGATTGTATACGGCGCATTTGCCAGAATGGAAGAAAAGTCCGGGAAACCGGCAATGGAAGTTTTTGAAGCAGCTATGAACAATATCATGCCGGTCCTCGAGGTCAAGGCGAGACGTGTCGGCGGCGCCACCTATCAGGTGCCGATCGAGGTACGTCCGGACAGACGTCAGACACTGGCTCTTCGCTGGATCGCAATGTTCTCCCGCAAGAGAAGCGAGAAGACAATGGAGGAAAGGCTTGCAAATGAGCTGCTCGATGCGTCGAACAACACGGGCGCATCCGTAAAGCGTAAAGAAGACATGCATAAGATGGCTGAGTCTAACAAGGCCTTTGCCCACTACAGATTCTAAGGGGGAAAATTCGTTGTCTGATAGAGAATATCCATTAGAGAGAACCAGAAATATCGGTATTATGGCCCATATCGATGCCGGTAAGACGACGTTGACCGAGCGTATCCTTTATTATACCGGCGTCAACTACAAGATCGGCGAGACCTATGAAGGTACCGCTACGATGGACTGGATGGAGCAGGAGCAGGAGCGCGGAATCACGATTACATCCGCCGCTACGACCTGCCACTGGACACTTCAGGAAAAGACGAAGAAGAAGCCGGGTGCTCTGGAGCATCGTATCAATATCATCGATACCCCCGGACACGTCGACTTCACGGTCGAGGTAGAACGTTCTCTTCGCGTGCTGGACGGCGCAGTCGGAGTATTCGATGCAAAGGGCGGCGTCGAGCCGCAGTCGGAGAACGTATGGCGTCAGGCGGATACATACAATGTTCCGCGAATGGCATTTGTCAATAAGATGGATATCCTGGGCGCTGATTTCTACAACACGGTGGATGAGATCGGAACCAAGCTCGGAAAGAACGCGGTTGTGATCCAGCTGCCGATCGGCAAGGAAGATTACTTCAAGGGCATCATCGATCTGTTTGAGATGAAAGCGTACATCTACAATGACGCGAAGGGCGAGGATATTTCCGTCGTCGATATTCCGGATGATATGAAGGATGACGCGGAGATGTACCACACCGAGCTCGTCGAGAAGATCTGTGACCTCGACGATGATCTGATGATGGAATACCTGGACGGCAATGAGCCGTCTGTCGATGACATGAAGAAAGCGCTCCGCAAGGGTACCATCGAGAACAAAGCTGTTCCGGTGTGCTGTGGATCTGCTCATCAGAACAAAGGTATTCAGAAAATGCTGGATGCGGTCATCGAATATATGCCGGCTCCGACCGACGTTCCGGATATCACCGGAACCGATCTGGACGGCAACGAGGTCGTGAGACACTCGTCCGATGACGAGCCGTTCTCCGCGCTCGTATTCAAGATCGTGACCGATCCGTTCGTGGGACGTCTTGCTTACTTCCGCGTATATTCCGGAACGATCAACGCAGGCTCCTACGTGCTGAATGCTACGAAGGACAAGAAAGAGCGTGTAGGACGTATTCTGCAGATGCACGCGAACAAGAGACAGGAGCTCTCCAAGGTTTATTCCGGTGATATCGCCGCGGCGATCGGATTCAAGTTCTCCGCGACCGGCGATACGATCTGCGACGAGCAGCATCCGGTAATCCTTGAGTCCATGGAGTTCCCGGAGCCGGTTATCGAGCTCGCGATCGAGCCGAAGACCAAGGCCGGCCAGGGCAAACTTGCCGAGGCTCTTGCGAAACTGGCGGAGGAGGATCCGACCTTCCGTGCACATACCGATTCCGAGACGGGTCAGACCATCATCGCAGGAATGGGCGAGCTGCACCTGGAGATCATCGTAGACCGTCTGCTGCGTGAGTTTAACGTCGAGGCAAATGTCGGCGCTCCGCAGGTTGCTTATAAAGAGACGATCACGAAGGGCTCCGATATCGACAGCAAGTATGCGAGACAGTCCGGCGGACGCGGACAGTACGGTCACTGCAAAGTCAGATTCGAGCCGATGGACGCGAATGCGGAAGAGTCCTACAAGTTCACGAACTCCATCGTCGGCGGTGCGATTCCGAAGGAGTACATCCCGGCGGTCGACGAGGGTATTCAGGACGCGATGCGCGCAGGTATCCTCGGCGGATATCCGGTGGTCGGCGTGAGTGCGGACTGCTACGACGGTTCCTACCACGAGGTCGACTCCTCGGAGATGGCGTTCCATATCGCCGGATCCATGGCGTTCAAGGATGCGATGCAGAAGGGAAGCCCGGTACTGCTCGAGCCGATCATGAAGGTCGAGGTTTCCACGCCGGAAGAGTACATGGGCGATGTCATCGGCGACATCAACTCCAGACGCGGACGCATCGAGGGAATGGACGACATCGGCGGAGGCAAGATGGTCCGCGGATTCGTACCGCTTGCCGAGATGTTCGGATACTCCACGGATCTGCGTTCCAAGACGCAGGGCCGCGGCAACTACTCGATGTTCTTCGAGCGTTACGAGCAGGTTCCGAAGTCCGTACAGGAGAAAGTCCTGTCCGACAAGGGATCTGACAAGTAATAACTTGCAAACAAAAGTGAAATGAAATATAATCATGCATAGTAGCATGAGCGCAGAAAATAAAAGCAATTGATGCTTTACAAGGAGGAATTTTAAAATGGCGAAGCAGAAATTTGAAAGAACCAAACCGCACTGCAACATCGGAACCATCGGTCATGTCGATCATGGTAAAACCACTCTGACCGCAGCGATCACAAAGGTTCTGGCTACAAGAATGCCGACCGAGGAGAACGTAATCGTTGATTTCTCGAACATCGATAAAGCTCCGGAAGAGAGAGAGCGTGGAATCACGATCAACACCGCTCACGTTGAGTACGAGACCGAGAACAGACATTACGCACACGTTGACTGCCCCGGACATGCTGACTATGTCAAGAACATGATCACCGGCGCGGCTCAGATGGACGGCGCGATCCTTGTAGTAGCTGCTACGGATGGTGTTATGGCGCAGACCAGAGAGCACGTTCTGCTTGCCCGCCAGGTCGGTGTTCCGGCTATGGTTGTATTCCTGAACAAGTGCGATATGGTCGACGATCCGGAGCTGATCGAGCTCGTTGAGATGGAGGTCACCGAGCTTCTTGACGAGTACGGATTCGAGGATACCCCGATCGTTCGCGGTTCCGCTCTGAAAGCACTTGAGGATCCGAACAGCGAGTGGGGTGACAAGATCATGGAGCTCCTTTCCGTTGTCGACGAGCATATTCCGACTCCGGAGCGCGATACAGATAAGCCGTTCCTGATGCCGGTAGAGGATGTCTTCACGATCTCCGGACGTGGTACGGTTGCGACCGGTAGAGTTGAGCGTGGAACCCTTCGTCTGAATGATCCGGTTGAGATCCTTGGTATCAAGGACGAGGTCAAGACCTCTGTCGCAACCGGTATCGAGATGTTCCACAAACTCCTTGACGAGGCTATGGCCGGTGATAACATCGGTGTTCTGCTTCGTGGTATTGAGCGTACCGGAATCGAAAAAGGACAGGTTGTCGCTAAGCCGGGAACCGTTACCTGCCACAAGAAATTCACGGCTCAGGTATACGTACTGACCAAAGACGAGGGCGGTCGTCACACACCGTTCTTCAACAACTATCGTCCGCAGTTCTACTTCAGAACAACAGACGTTACCGGTGTTATCACTCTTCCGGAAGGCACCGAGATGTGCATGCCGGGCGATAACGTCGAGATGACCATCGAGCTGATCCACGCAGTCGCTATGGAGCAGGGACTTACCTTCGCTATCCGTGAGGGCGGCCACACCGTAGGATCTGGCCGTGTAGCGTCCATCATCGAGTAAAACTCCGCGGCAGCTGCGAGAAGCACTAAAACGAAAAGCAGAGTCTGTCACCCGCATGAATGCGGTGGCAGGCTCTTTTTTTTGTTTTAGGGCGCGGCGACATTCGAAGAAATTCTCCGCAAAAATGAACGAAACCCCGTTCTCCCCGCCTCTTATATACAGATGCGCATCAAACGAATGAACAGGAGACAGAAAATGACTGACAGAGAGATCGTCATCCGGCTGCAGGCGGGAGATCAGACGGCGTTTGAAGAACTGTATGAACGATACAGCGGTCCGATGTTCCGATCCGCCCGGGTGCTGCTGGGAAACAGTGAGGATGCAGAGGATGTGCTGCAGGAGACATTTGTAACCTGCTATTTTCATATCGGAGAGCTCGAAAGACCGGAGAGCGTGAGATACTGGCTGTTCCGGATCATGCGCCGGTCCGCTTACCGCCTTGGCAAAAAGCGGAGAGCGGAAACTCCGGATGAAGACATCAACCGCCTGCGGGACACCGCGGAGAGTGAGGAGATCGGGCCGGAGGAACACACCGTTTCCTCCGCGCGGCTTGAAGAGCTGCTCTCCACCCTCTCTCAGAAGCAGAGGGAGGTGGCCGTCCTCTATTATCTGGAGGAGATGTCCGTCCCGGAGATCGCGGAGGTTCTGGACTGCTTTGAGGGAACCGTAAAATCAAGGCTGTTTTCCGCGAGGAAGAAGCTGAAGCAATACCTTGAGCAGGAGAACGGCAGTACGGGACTTCCGGATGCGGCGCCCGAACCGGGTACCAGGGAAAAAGAGACAGGGAACGGATTTCGATTCAGCAGGCTGACGCCGAAGAAAGGAGCTTCAGTATGAGACGGAGAGACAGAACAGACCTCAGAATTTCACGCGCACTGATCCGCTGTACGGATGGTATCTCGCCCTCTGCGTCCTGCAAAAGCAGGATCATGGAGGAAATCAGAGAAAAGGAGAGCGTCATGAGACAGAATCAGGAAGCGGCAGAACATCGGAGAACAATCGGAAGACCCTTCGCAGCGAAATTCGGAAAGGCGGCCGGGATCGCGGCTGCGCTCGGCATCGCCTGTGCGGGAACCGTCATCGCCGGCGGAATGATCGGGAGCACCACAGCCTCCAGCCATTCCGGCTATGATTACAAGAACTATTCCGCGCTGGATCAGGCATGGCAGGATGCGGGGCTGTCAGCGGATCTTCCGGAGACGTTTTCGAACGGATACCGTTTTCAGGGGGCCTCGCTCGTATCCGTCGAGGACCAGAACGGATCGGGAGAGACGACCGGAAAAAGCAAAGAGGTGAACGCAACCTATCGGTCCGGACAGGACGAGGTTTCGGTCATGGTATCCGGGAAGAAGAATTCAGAGGAGACTCCGACCGATATCGTTACACTGGCGGATGGAACGGAGCTTCGCTATTCTTCGGACACCTACCGGTTCCTTCCGGATGATCAGGACGGAAAGGCGCTTTCGGCGGAGGACCAGTCCTTCGAGAATCAGCCCCATCACTACATCAGCTACGGAGGCGATGAGGCAGAATCAACGGAAGTGATCGATTCCGTAATCGTCACGGAGGGAAACGTGACCTACAGCCTTCAGTGCGGTCACACAGACACGAGTAAAGATTCTCTGCTGGATATGGCGGAAGAGATCGTAAACGAGTAAAATTTTGCTGTATCTGTTCAGAACCCCACATCCCGCGAAGTGCCGCTTCGCCCGGTGTGGGGTTCCGGGCGTCTGCGGCGCCTGGTTATATGCCGGAATGCGTGCGGAAAGTTTTGATTACATTTTATTTAGAAATTACAGAAAAATATAATGAAAGGGCTTGACATATCATTTTAGATGGTTTATAGTTTGACCATCGAACGAGGGCGTTTGAAGAACTGATCTTCAGGTGTTCTCGTTTTTTTTCGGCCGGCCGGTGCGTGTCGGAATGCCGGCCGCGATTTATCTTTCAGCAAAGGCGCTGATGGGAATTCGTAAAAAGAATCCCTGTCAGCGCTGTTTTTGTGAAAAGGAGGGGCAGCTTATGGGAAACATCGATATTCCTACCGTGATATGGGTTTTACTCTGCGCGGCACTGGTTTACTTCATGCAGGCGGGCTTTGCGCTCTGCGAAGCGGGCCTGACCAGAGCGAAAAACACCGGCAATATTCTGATGAAGAACATGATGGATTTCTGCATCGGAACTCCGTGCTTCTGGCTGGTCGGATTCGGACTGATGTTCAACGGAACCGGAGCGATCATCGGGAAACTGGATCCGATGATCCTCGGGCGCTATACGGAGGCGAACAGTGTCGTCCCGCAGAATATGCCGCTGTGGGCATACGTCATCTTCCAGACCGTCTTCTGCGCGACGGCTGCCACGATCGTTTCCGGATCGATGGCAGAGCGCACGAACTTTAAAGCGTACTGCTGCTATTCGGCCGTGATCTCCCTGATCGTCTACCCGATCAGCGGTCACTGGATCTGGGGCGGCGGCTGGCTCTCGCAGCTGGGCTTCCACGATTTCGCGGGAAGCACCTGCGTCCATATGGTCGGCGGACTCATCGCGATGCTCGGCGCGTGGATGCTCGGACCCCGTATCGGTAAGTACGGCAAGGACGGCAAGGCGAGAGCAATTCCGGGCCACAACATGACGGCTGTGGCGCTGGGCGTGTTCATCCTCTGGTTCTGCTGGTTTGGATTCAACGGCGGCTCCACCGTATCCATGGCGGACGCGGACGCGGCGCAGACAGCCGCACGCGCATTCATGAACACGAACCTGGCGGCCGCGGTATCGACCGTTGTGGCGATGATCTTTACCTGGGTCCGCTACGGAAAACCGGATGTTTCCATGACGCTGAACGCGGCGCTCGCGGGACTGGTGGCCATCACGGCGCCCTGCGACTGCGTATCACCCCTAGGCGCGTTTATCATCGGCATCGTCGCCGGATTCCTTGTGGTATTCAGTGTGGAGTTCTTTGATAATGTAGCAAAGATCGACGATCCGGTCGGCGCGATTTCCGTCCATATGGCGAACGGAATCTGGGGAACCATCGCGGTCGGCCTGTTTTCCACCGGTGAGGACGGCGTCGGAGTCGGACTTTTCTACGGTGGCGGCGCGAAACAGCTTGGAATTCAGCTTCTCGGATTTATTTCCGTCGCGGTCTATGTACTCGCCGTGATGTTCATTGCCTTCAAGATCATCGACAGGACGATCGGACTCCGCGTTCCGGCCGAGGTCGAGATCGAAGGACTTGATATCCACGAGCACGGTCTTGCATCGGCTTACTCGGGATTTGCGATCAGCGACGTCACAGACATGACCGTCGATGTCAACGAGAACACCGATCTCGGTGTGGACAGCTATGAGGAGGCGCCGCAGGCGATGAAAGATGCTGCGGTCAGGGTGGAGAAAGAGCCGGTGATCGCCGGTGAAACGGATACCGGCATCCATAAGGTCGTTATCATCTGCCGCCTGTCCCGTTTCGACAAGCTGAAGCGGGCACTGAATGAACTCGGTGTCACGGGCATGACGATGATTCAGGTAATGGGTTCCGGCGTACAGAGAGGAACGACAGAGAAATACAGAGGAGCAGTTGTCGATTCGACCCTGCTTCCGAAGGTAAAAGTAGAAGTCGTCGTTTCCAAGATCCGTGTGGACCGCGTCATCGATACTGCGAAGGAGGCACTGTACACCGGACATATCGGAGACGGAAAGATCTTTGTGTACAACGTTCAGAAAGTCGTCAAAGTGCGGACAGGCGAGGAAGGATACGCCGCTGTACAGGATGTCGAGTAAAATCGCCATTTTTCAATCTTCTGTTTTCTTATATGTATGGGGCTGCTGTGGCACGGCAGCCCCGATCTGTCTGAAGAGAAAATCTTAAAGATTACATTAAGAAATCTTTAGGTTTCATGAAGGGCTCCTTTAGGGAGTCCTTATATATTGTACGTATATACCAGAAGAGTGAGAAGATACGCATGAATACAATTTTAGAAAAATTTGAGAGAACCGCGGAAGCCTTTCCCGATGAAATCGCAGTGGAGGATGACCGGTGCCGGTTCAGCTGGAAGAAATTGAAGGACAAGGCTCAGAGGGCGGGGAGCGCTCTGGCAGCCGCTGATTGCCGGAGAAAGCCGGTGGTTCTGATGGTCGAAAAATCCTGTGCTGCGCTCGCGCTGCTGTACGGCGTCCTATACAGCGGAGGTTTTTATGTTTTCGTCGATACGGCGCAGCCGGATGAGCGAATACAGAAAATTTTCAGAAAACTGGATGCAGGGGTCGTGGTCGCAGAAGCGGATCAGAAAGAACGGATCCGGGCGATGGGCTATGACGGGATCATTTTTGAAGCGGAGAAGGTGCTTCACGGAAAAGCGGACAGGGAAGAGCTGGAAAAAATCCGGAATGAGGCGAAGGCAGAGGATATTCTCTATGCGGTCTTCACATCCGGGTCCACCGGGGAGCCGAAGGGAATCGCAGTCAGCCATGACGCGGCGGCAAAGTTTATCGGCCATTTTGTGGAAACATTTCACATCAACAGGGAGGATATTATCGGAAATCAGGCGCCCTTCGATTTCGACGTCTCCGTCAAAGATATTTTCTCGTCATGTGTGACCGGAGCCAGGCTCGTACTGGTGCCGCGGACGTATTTCGCGATGCCCCGGCAGCTGATTGATTATCTGTGTGAGAAAAAGGTAACCACACTGATCTGGGCGGTGTCTGCGCTCTGCATGATTTCCCAGTTCGGCGGGTTTGACTACCGGGTTCCGGTTCGTCTTAAAAAAGTGATGTTCAGTGGGGAAATTATGCCGCTGACGCAGCTGAAGATCTGGCAGGATGCACTTCCGCTGACACAGTTCGTAAATCTCTATGGACCTTCCGAGATCACCTGCAATTGTACATACTATATCGTTCCCGGACACTTTTCCGGAAACTCGCTTCCGATCGGCAGTGCGTTTCAGGGACGAAGGGTATTTCTGCTGGATGAGAATCAGGAAGAGGTGAACAGCGCGAATATGTCCGGCGAAATCTGCGTGAGCGGGGAATCGCTGGCAGAAGGCTATTACCATGATCCGGAAAAGACCGGGCAGGCGTTTCTTGTCAGGAATGGCGAACGCGTCTACCGGACCGGGGACATCGGCTTTTTCGGGAACGACGGTCTGCTAAACTTCGTCGGCCGCAGAGATTTCCAGATTAAACACATGGGACACAGGATCGAGCTTGGAGAAGTGGAAAGCGCGATGGAGCAGATCGAGGGCGTCGGCCGTGCCTGCTGCATCTTTGATCATGCGCGCAGCCTGGTATACGGATTTTATCAGGGAGAGGCAGGAACAGGTCAGGTCAGAAGAGAACTGAAGCAAAAGCTGCCTTCTTATATGATTCCGAATAAATTGAAAAAAGTGGATGCCTTCACGCTCAGCGCACACGGAAAGATTGACCGCAGCGCCCTGAAGCGGGCGGCCGGACTGTGAGGTGAGTATATGGAGACAAATATCATAAAGATACTGAAGGATATGGCGGCAGTAACGGAAAGCCCGTTCTATCTCTTCGATCTGGACGCGTTTCGCCGGAACATCCGGAAAATCAGGGAAGAGGCGGGCGAGACGGTGAAGATCTGTTTTGCCATGAAATGCAATCCGTTTCTTGTTCCGGAGGCTGCGCCGGCGGTGGACCGGATCGAGGTCTGCTCCTACGGGGAATATTGTATCTGCCGCAGCGACGGCATCGCGCCGGAAAAGCTTCTGATATCCGGCGTGCTGAAGAAGCCCTCAGAGATGGAGCGCATCGTGGAGGAGTGTGGAGGCCGGGCCCGTTACACGGTCGAATCCCTCGGTCAGTTTGCCCTGCTCTCGGAGCTTGCGAAGAAGAAAGGGGTGACGCTGAGGATTTATGTCCGCCTTACCAGCGGCAATCAGTTCGGTCTGGATCGGGATGATATCCGGACTGTCTTTGAACTGGCGGCTATGACGCCGGAACTGGAAATCGCAGGGATCCATTATTATTCCGGATCCCAGAAGCGAAAGGCGTCAAAGCCGGCGAAAGAGATCGAAAAGCTCGATCAGCTGCTGCTGGAGCTTCAGGAATCCTTCCAGTGGAAAATTCCCGAGCTGGAGTACGGTCCCGGAATCCCGGCGAGGTATTTTCAGGATCAGCCGGAAAATCCGGAAGATCGTTTCTTCGGGGAGATCCGCAGCGCGATCGCTTCCATGAAGTGGAAGGGCCGTGTGACGATGGAGATGGGACGCATCTTCGCTGCTTCCTGCGGCTACTACGTGACCAGAGTTCTGGATATCAAACAGAACGGAACCACGAATTATGCGATCACGGACGGCGGAATGCATCAGCTGAATTATGACGGACAGATCCGGGGGATGTATCATCCTTTTGTCCGGGTTCTGACGGAGTCCCCGCGGGAGCCGCAGACAGAAGACCGTGCATCCGGAGACGGAAAATGGACGGTCTGCGGATGTCTGTGCACGGCAAACGATGTGATGTGTTCGGAACAGGATCTCGGAGTACTGAAGGTGGGCGACATTCTGTCATTTTCCAATGTGGGAGCGTATTCGATGGTTGAAGGCATGGCGCTCTTTCTCAGCCATGAGCTCCCGGCGGTCTTCAGCTTTGCGGAGAATGAGGGAATCCGGTGTCTGAGGGATCCGGAAGAATGCTGGAAATGGAATACCCGGCAGAACGGATAATAGACACAAACAACAGATACAGTCACAAAACAACAGACAGACGAAAGGAAATACAAGACATGAATGAGATTGAATCAAAAATCACCAAAATTTTAATGGATCAGGACGACAGCATCAATTATGCAGAGGAAAAGCATCTGATCGATAACCGGATTCTGGATTCGTTTGCGATCATCTCGCTCGTCTCTGAGCTGGAAGAGGAGTTCGATATCCGCATCACCGCGGTTGAGATGGTTCCGGAAAATTTCAACTCGGTTGAAGCGATGGCCGCCATGGTTCAGAAACTGCAAGGCTGATCATCATGGGATATAACACCTTACCCTATCTGGTCCTGTTCCTTCCGCTTTCTCTGATTATTTATCAGGTGAGCGGAAGGAACAATCGAAAATACGTGCTGCTGATTTTTTCCTGGATCTATTTTTTCCTGTGCAGCAAAAAACTGATTGTCTATCTGCTCCTGACATCCGCAGGCGTCTGGCTGGACGGCCTGGCGATGCAAAAGGCAGGCGGAAGGAAACATCTGAAAACCGCGCTGGCGGTGCTTGGCGTGGGCGCTCTCTTCGGTGTTCTTCTGTATCTGAAATATACCAATTTCTTTATCGACATTGTGAATACGGTCATGGCAGGCAGGGGTGCAGGCGCGGCGATTCCGCTGCGGCACATGCTGGTGCCTATCGGCATTTCTTTCTACACGCTGGAAGCGGCAGGATATCTCCTGGAGGTATACTGGGGACGGCAGGAAGCGGATCCGGACTTTGTCCGGGTCGCGCTGTTTCTCGGATTTTTCCCGCAGACCATGGAGGGGCCGATCGCGCGGTATCAGGATACGGCGCATCAGCTGACCGGTGGAAAACCGGTGACGGAGCAGCAGCTGTTTGACGGCGTGACGCGCATTCTCTGGGGAATGTTCAAGAAGATCGTCATCGCGGACCGGCTTTCCCTGATCGTCACGGAGCTTTACCGAAATTATGCGGCGTATAACGGCATCATGATCCCGGCCGCGGCGGTTACCTATACGATGCAGCTCTATATGGAGTTTTCCGGAGTCATGGATATCGTGATCGGATCTGCCGGAATTTTCGGCATCGCGCTGCCGGAGAACTTCCGTCAGCCGTTTTTCTCGCAGAGCGCTTCCGAGTTCTGGAGGAGATGGCATATTTCGCTCGGCGTCTGGCTGAAGACGTATCTCTTTTATCCGGTGACGACTTCCGGTATGACAAAGAAGTGGAACCGGTTTGCCGGAAAAAAATTCGGAAAATATATCACGAAAATCGGCACGTCGTTCCTGGCGCTGACACCGGTGTGGCTTTTTAACGGACTCTGGCACGGTGCAAGCTGGCATTATATCTTCTACGGTGTCTACTATCTCGTGCTGCTGATGATCGAGGTGATCCTGGAGCCGGCGAAGAAGAGCTTTTACAAAAAGACGGGATTTAAGAAAAACGGGCGGTTCTGGACCGTTTTCCGGATTCTGCGGACCTGGCTCATTATATTTACCGGTGAGCTGTTCTTCCGGGCGGAAAGTCTCCGGGCGGGAATCGCGATGTTCCGGAGCGGATTCCATCACATCGGGATTCAGAGACTCTGGGACGGAACGCTCCTGAAGATGGGCCTGGATCAGGCGGACTGGCTGGTGATTCTTGCCGGGATTGCGGTTGTGTTCGCGGCGGACCTGCTGAAAGAGAAGAATTTCGATATAAAGGCTTCGCTTGCGAAGAAGAGCCTTCCTGTGCGCTGGGCCGCCTTTTACGGACTGATCTTTGCAGTCCTGATTTTCGGAGCGTACGGACCGGGGTATCAGCCGGTGGATCTGATTTACGCAGGATTCTGAGATTCGAATGTGAGGAAGTATGGACGTCAAAAAAATATCAATCAAAGAGAAGGCGGGCTTTGCCATCGGACTGGTGGTGCTGCTGCTTATCGGATCGTTCTTTTTCAATTACTATGCGATGAATTCTCTGGGGAGCCATTCACTCAAGCGCCGGGCGCCGGTCATCAGACTCCAGAAAGAAAAGAAGGATACGATCGAGGTCCTGATCATCGGAGACAGCGAGAGCTATACCACAGTTTCGCCGATGCAGGTCTGGAAGGATACCGGGTATACGATGTATGTCGGAGGCCAGTCCGGCCAGACGATGAACGAGATGCTGACGATGCTGGAAACCGGATTGGATACGCAGCATCCGAAGGCGGTTCTCATTGAGACGAATGCCCTGTACCGCACGAGCGGGGATCTGAATCAGCTGCAGGAGATGATAGCCACGAAGGCAGCATCCATACTCCCGATTTTTCAATACCACGATTTGTGGGAAAATGCTATCATAAAACCCGCCGGGGAGGCTCTGAACATGGCCGGAAAAGGGTTTGATATCCGGGATTCGGTCAAGCCGTACACCGGATCCCCGGACTACATGAAGCAGACTTCAAAGGAGCAGGAAATTCCGAGGGTGAATCAGATGCTGTTTGACCGGATCGCAGAGCTGTGCAGGCAAAACGGAGCCAGCCTGATCCTGTACAGCGGGCCGTCTCCGGTCAATTATTCGATGGAGAAACACAACCGGCTTGCGCGGCTCGCGTCACAGTATCATCTCCAATATATTGATATGAATATGGAGACGAAGGAAATCGGAATCGACTGGAATAAAGACACGCTGGACCGGGGAGATCATATGAATATCTCCGGAGCGGAGAAGACGACCGCTTATATGGAAACGGTTCTGAAGACTCTGAACCTGACCGACCGCAGGAAGGATCCCGCCTATCAGGAGTGGAACGATCTTGCGGAGACGTATCAGAAACAGGCGTCCGGAGCGATCGCAAGGATCCGCGGCGGGGCACAGGGGGAAAATAAATAAGAACATGGACGAACAAGCGTATACAATTCTGATCGCGGAAGACGACCCGGATATCATCGAAGTGCTGAAGCTGTATCTTGAGAACCAGGGATACCGCGTTCTTTCGGCTGAGGACGGGGAATCGGCGTACAGCCTGATCGAACGGGAGAAGACGGACCTCGGGATCTTTGATATCATGATGCCGAAAATGAACGGCTATGAGCTGATCCGGAAGGTGCGGGAGAAGTATAACTTTCCGATCATCGTTCTTTCCGCGAAAAAAGAGGACAGCGACAAAATCCTCGGGCTGGATCTCGGGGCGGATGATTATCTGGTCAAGCCCTTCAATCCGCTGGAGATTGTGGCGCGGGTAAAGGCGGCGTTCCGCCGGTTTTACGATCTGAATACGGGAACCGGGGAGGTGAGCGGGCAGAAGATGATCCGGTACAGGGAGCTTGCGATCGATATGGAGACGCTCCAGCTTTTCAAGAACGGAGAGGAGATCCGGGTCACGCCCACAGAGATAAAGATTCTGATGCTGCTGATGAAAAATCCCGGGCGCGTCTATACCAAGGTTCAGATCTATGAGTATCTGCGCGGCGAATACTTTGAAAATGATGAAAATACGATCATGGTTCATATATCGAATCTCCGGGAGAAGATCGAGGACGATCCGAAACAGCCGGAGTATCTGCTGACGGTCAGGGGACTGGGATATAAGATCGGGGCGGCAAGGCCGTAACGGCCGGGAGAGGTTCCATGCTGAAGAAACAAAAGCGGCGCATGACGGGAGAAAAGAAAAGCATCTATACACTTGTGATCCGGAACTCGGTCTGGATGGCAGGCCTCGTACTGATCCTGGCGGTCCTGTTTGTTCTGATCGCATGGCTGGTCATGCCGGAGAAGGTAGAGCCTTCAGGAATCCGGAAACTGATCCGTCAGGTTGACGGGATGACCGACAATGATTACGCGTCGATCAATGTCGGGAAATCGCTTGGAAAGGCCGGATACTTCGAGATTACGGACAGCAGCGCGGAGGTTCTGTACACCAGCGATCTCGCGCACAGCAACCGCTACAATAAGGATCTGCTTCAGTATCTTCCGGTGGTGGACGCGGATGTCGTCTATGATCTGATGCCACTGGAAAATGGGAAAAACGATTTTTCGATTCTCGTCAGGCACAGCGGTGAGGCAGTCACCGGGATCACCGTGCTGGACGACAAGGGGAAAATCCTGTACAGCAACATCGATCTGAAAAGCAGCCAGATTTCATCGGGAACGATGAATTATCTGTATTATCAGATGGACGGCAGCAGCCTGTTCATTCAGAAGTATCCGTTCAAAAATGCGGAGGGCGAAAGAAGATATCTGCTGATTCACAGCAATTCTTCGATCACGGATATGGCGAATACACGGAGAATGATCATTCTTGTTTCGACCGTCCTGTATATCATCACGCTGTCCGCACTGATCATCCTGAGCGGACGGCACCTCTCCGCGAAAGTGGTGGCTCCGATCCGGAAACTGTCCGATGCGATTGAAAAGACCGCCGGAGGAAACTGGATCAGTCTGAATGAGGGCGAAGAGCCCAGAGAAATGCTGGAACTTATCCGCTCCTTCAATGATATGGAGGAGAGGCTGAAGGCAAGCGGGGAAGAACAGCAAAAACTTCTGGATCAGCGGAGGAAGATGGTGGCGGACATTTCGCATGATCTGAAAACGCCGATCACGGTCATCTCCGGTTACATCAATGCCATGAGGGACGGACTGATCCCGGAAAATGAGAAAGACCGGTATCTGGAAATCATTCAGAATAAGACGGAACTTCTCTCGGAACTGATCAACAATCTGAGCGATTTCGGCCGGATGGATCATCCGGGCTTCCGTCTGAATATGGAGCGGGGCGATCTGTGCGAGTATATCCGGGAATATATGGCCGCACGATATTCCGAGCTGGAGATCGGCGGATTTCTGGTCGATACGGATCTGCCGGAAGAACAGGTCTTTGCATCCTTTGACAGGCGGCAGATGAAGCGGGTGTTCGAGAATATCATCGGAAATTCTGTGAAATACTGTGCTCCGGGGACGACCATCCGGGTTCACGCAAGGGTGGTGCGGAACAAACGAAAACGGTATTTCAGAATCCGGATCGGTGATAACGGGCCGGGCATTCCAGAGGAGTACCGCTCCTCCGTGTTTGAACCGTTCGTCGTAGGAAATGAGTCGCGGACCAGCGGGAAAGGAACCGGTCTCGGACTGTCGATCGCAAAGCAGATCGTCACACTGCACGGGGGCAGCATTACGCTGACCAGACAGCCGGGCACCGTCTTCGAGATCCTGCTGCCGGTAATCGCAATATAAAAGCGGAGCATGACCCGCTGCCGTCTTCGTGGCGGCAGCGGGTATTTCGTGTGTCACGGCGCCGCTTTCAGGATCATGGATGAGTACGGCGGAAGCGTGACGGCACCGGCGGCATACTTCTCCCCGGTGAGAAGGTCCGTGAGGGTCTCTGCTCCTGCGTCGAACCGCGCGGTGTAGGGGTTTTCATCGGCGTTGACCGCGACGAAGATCCGGTCGCCGCCGAAGGAGCGCGAAAAGACGCACTGCCGGTTCGTCAGGACGACGGAACGGAAATCGCCGTACCAAAGTGCGGGAGACTCATTGTGTACGCGTGCGAGCCCGGCGATATGATCGGTCAGAGCGTTCCATTCCGGAGCATCGAAGCAGGGGCGCAGAGCGGGGTCCCCCAGGGATTTGGCCGCCTTCGTTCCCCACTCGCTTCCGTAGTAGATAATCGGGATGCCGGGCATACCGAAAAGAATCGTGTATGCCAGCGGTACGTGTTTCGGGTTTGACAGGATCGACGCAAGGCGCGAGACGTCGTGATTGTCCGCGAAGGAGAGCAGATGCCGTCCCCTGTAAAGCGTCCACGGCTCCGGACCGAACTGACGGAGCAGGGAATGAACGATCTCGAACAGGTTCATACTGTTGAGAGCGGAATACAGCCCCTTGTAGCATTCATAGTTTGTGACAGAATGGCACATCCCGTCGTTCATGATCGAATTGTAGTCGCCGTGGATCATCTCGCCGACAAGAAAGAAATCTTCCTTCGCCGCTGAAGTTTCGCTGCGCAGCCTCCGGAGAAAATCGTGATCGAGCAGATAGGCGACGTCAAGCCGCAGACCGTCGATGCCGAAGGTATCGATCCAGAAACGGACCGAGTCAAGCAGGTACCGGACGACCTCTTCGCTGCGGAGATTCAGTTTCACCAGATCATAATTTCCCTCCCAGCCTTCGTACCAGAAGTCGCCTCCGCAGGGAGAAGTGCCGTTCCAGTCGATGTTGAACCATCCGGCGTAGCGGGATTGTTCCCGGTTCTTCTGTACATCCCGGAAGGCGAAAAAGCCGCGGCCGACGTGATTAAAGACGCCGTCGATGACGACGCGGATGTCCGCATCGTGGAGCGCATCGCAGACTTCCCGGAAATCTTCATTCGTTCCAAGGCGGACGTCGATCTTCCGGTAATCCCGGGTGTTGTAGCCGTGCGTGTCGGATTCAAAGACCGGGGAGAAGTAGACCGCGCCGATCCCGAGCCTTTTCAGGTGCGGGATCCAGCCGGTCACCTTCCGGATCCTGTGGGAGAGCACACCGTCGTTTTCAAACGGCGCGCCAGTGAAGCCAAGCGGATAAAACTGATAAAAAACACGTTCGTAAGCCCACATGTGAATACTCCCTTCTTAATACGCCCCTCTTCGCAGGGTCTCCCCGCGTACGGCGGCTGTCTCACTCCCCCATGACCTGAAATACGATGTCTCTGTGGCGGTCGCGAACATCACACTCCACGAGCGTCAGATTCTGCCACGGGCCGATCGTGATGTCGCCGTTCACGAAGGGAATCGTGATGAACGGGGAGAGGATCGCGGATTTGATGTGACTGGATCCGTTGTCGTCGCCCCAGGTCTCATGGTGTTTGTAATAGACGACGCGGCCGTCCTTGTCCAGGTACGGTGAGATGATGTCGAGCGCCTTTTTCAGATCACGCGTGACCATGCCGGGCTCGAATTCCAGTGTCGTGAGGGCCGCGACGCCGCCGGTCGTGAATCCGGTGATGATGCCGTCACTGATATTCTTCTTCTGGCAGGCGCGGCGGACTGCCTCGCGGAAATCCTCCGTGACATCGATCATGCCCATATTTCCCTTTGTGTTGTACGATTTTGTCATTGTATAAACTGCCATTTGCGGCCTCCTTCTCAAGCGGATTTCAGGTTCTGTGACAACATCCATTTTACCACATCCCGCAGGCCGTATTTGTGTTAGAATCGAATCATACGGTAATTTTCGGCAACCTTCGTCACCAAGGGGAATTTATGACAAGACATTCGGACTCCGGAAGAGACTTGCAGAGAACAGAACAAACAGGACGATTCGGGAGGATCCGGAGGCGCGCCGGAAAGAGCAGGAAACCGTACCGGAACATACTCCGGCCGAATCTGGCGTCACTGATCGGATTCGAGGTGTTTACGAAGCTTGCGATGATCATCGGATGCTCGCTCCTTGTCTATCATCTGTTCAATCTGACGATGTTCCTCTCCGGATTTCGTTATCTGACGGCGGAAAATGTCGGCCGCTTTATGAGACGCCCGCAGGTCTATCTTTTCGCTTTGATCATCGTACTGGTGATCATGATCGTATCCGCGTTTGATGTGAGCGGGGTGATCTTCCTCACAGACCGTTCCTTCCATGATGAGAAGACCGACATGATCGCGGCTCTGCGCTTTGCGGCGGAGAACGCCTGGAAAATCATGAAGCCGGGGCGTCGCCGGGCGGGGCTGACGGCGCTCCTTGCCAGTGTGCTGTTCAGCATCGGGATGATCCCGGGGGTGGTGAGCCGGGCGGCGATTGCCGATTTTATCGTGCGGAGAGCCGGGGGGCGTCCGGCGGTCATCGCGGGGTTCGCCGCTGCCGGCGTTCTGCTGGCGCTCCTGTTTCTGAACCGGATGTACGTGCTTCACTACGTCATACTCGAAGGCTGTACGTACAAAGAGGCAGCGGTCCGCGGCCGTAGGCTTTCCGGGAAGCGGCGCGCGGGGGATTTTTTCGTTCTGCTTGCCGTCATGACGGCCTTTTACATAATTTATGTCGCCGCCATCGCGGCCGGTCTGCTCGCGGCGCTTGGCGTCAGCCGTCTGACTGCGGGTTTCACCGGTCTGCATTTCCTCTCGGAAACGGCGGCGCTGGTGATTCTGGCGGCACTGATGATCGTGTTTGCCGCGCTTGCCGTACCGGTCGGATACGTCTGTGTCTCCGCCCGCTATTACCGGCACAGGGAGGAGGACAAAGAAAACCCGGTCGGCCTGCCGGTTCAGGATTCGGAGAGAAAACGCGCGGGTCAGAAGATCGTGAAGATCGGACGGATCCGGGCCGGAAGGCGGACGGTAACGGCGGGTCTGTTGATCCTTGCGGTCCTGATCGCGCTGCCGTTTTATATCCGCTGGACCCGGCACGGCTACAATCTGAACGTCGAATTTCTGCACCGGATGCAGGTGACCGCACACCGCGGGGCGTCGCGGTATTATCCGGAGAACACGATGGCGTCCTTCGAAGGCGCAAAGGATCAGGGGGCGGACTGGATCGAGCTCGATGTACACGAGAGCAGCGACCGGCAGATCTTCGTGATGCACGACAGCAGTTTCCGGAGGACAGCCGGTGTGAACAAGTCCGCGTGGGATCTGACGTATGACGAAATAGCAGGGCTCGACGCGGGTTCGTTCTTCAGCAGAAACTTTGCGGGAGAGAAGGTTCCGCTTCTTTCGGACGTGATTGACTTCGCGAAGCGGGCGAAGATCCCGCTCAATATCGAGATCAAGCCCTCCGGCCATGAGGAGTCCCTCGAGAGTGATCTCGTGAATCTGCTCCGGGAGAAAAATTTTACCGGGCAGTGCGTCGTGACCTCCCAGTCGTACGGATCGATCGCGAAGGTGAAGGATCTTGATCCGGATATTAAGACGATCTATGTCATGGGTTTTGCCTACGGGAACATCAGCCGGCTGAAAAAGGCGGACGGCTTCAGCGTCCGGTACACGAGCGTCACGCGCGACCTCGTCAGCCGCGTGCACAACGCCGGGCGTGAGATCTACGCCTGGACCGTCAACAGCCGCTGGGCGATCGACGATATGATCGACCGGCAGGTCGACAATATCATCACGGACAATGTCCCTCTGGCGAAAAGCCGGATCGAGAAGAAGGAATCCGGTGATCTGCTGAATGAATATATCCGGCTTCTGAATGATCTGATCTGAATCAGCAGATTTCTGAAACCACTCCGGCGCTCAGAAAGACCGGATCATCGAGAGACTCCGTGTTTGCGCGGAACAAGGCAAATGTAATAAGTTGACGTGGTGCAGATTTACTGTAGTGAATTGTACCGAAAAAAATCTAAAAAAAGCCTAAAGTTTGTGACGAAAAAATAACGAAATAGATTGCACCTGCAAAAATCGATTGTTATAATGTTAAACAGTTGGAAATTTTTTGGGAGGTGTCATTATGTCTTCGACAACAGTGTGGCTTATTGTCCTGTGTCTGATTGTCCTCGCCATCATCTACATTTTCGCGAATTATGCAAAAATAAAGAAGATGGATGAAGGAACGCCAGACATGATCGAGATGTCCGGTATTATCCGTTCGGGCGCGAATACGTTTATGAAAACGGAGTATCGGAGCATCATCATCGTTTTGATCATCGTGGCCGTCGTCTTCACGTTATTTATCGAGAAGACGTGCGGACTCACATTCCTGATCGGCGGATGCATGAGCAGCATCGTGTGCATTCTCGGCATGAGAAGCGCGACGTACGCGAATGTCCGTACCGCGAACAAGGCGAGGGAGACGCTCTCGATCGGCGAGACCGTCAAAGTCGCGCTCTGCGGCGGATCCGTCTCCGGACTTTCCGTTCAGGCGTTCGGTATGCTGGGACTGGTTCTGATTCTTCTGCTGACCGGCGGCATCGATCACACGGCAACCAGTACGGGACTTCTCGTGAATCTTCCGTGCAACCCGACCGTGATGCGTGTCTCCACGTATTCCCTGGGCTGCTCGATCGTCGCGATGTTCAACCGTGTTGCCGGCGGAAACTACACGAAAGCGGCGGATATTTCTTCCGATATCCTCGGAAAGCTCCGTCACGACCTGCCGGAGGACGACAGCCGTGTTCCGAACACGATCGCAGACTTCATCGGTGATAACGTAAACGATATCGCCGGAAACTGCTCCGATCTGCTGGAGTCTTTCGTTGCTACTCTGAGTTCTTCCATCATGATCGCCGTTACGCTGTACCAGAGCGCGACGATGAATGAGCATGAGGGAATCACGGACGCGACCTTCAACATGACCATCATTTTCCCGATCGTTCTCGCTGCGTGCGGACTGATCGGCTGCCTGGTCGGCCTTGGCATCGCGAACATCAAGAAGATGGGCGACAACCCGTCCAAAGAGCTGGATATGTCCACCTGGATCTCCGCGGGACTGACCATCGTCCTCGGCGGAATCGCAAGCTATATGGTATTTAGCGGCGTTGGTCTTTACAGTGAGTTCAAACTCGGATGGGCTTCTCCGTGGGTATCCGCGATCATGGGTATCGCCAGCGGCGTCGCGATCGGCGTCATCACCGAGTATTATACGAGTACGGATTACAAGCCGACGAAAGAGCTGGCTGAGATCTGCCAGGAAGGTGAAGCCTTCGTCGTCACCAAAGGTGATGCGATCGGTTCCCGCTCCTGCCTGCTTCCGATTCTTCTGATTGCGATTGCGCTTCTGATTTCCGGTAATGTCTGCGGTACATACGGGATCGCGATCTCCGCGCTGGGAATGCTTGCATTCGTAGGCGCCACCGTTTCGATCGATGCGTTCGGACCGATCGCGGATAATGCGGGCGGACTTGCAGAGTCCTGCCACCTTGATCCGGAAGTCCGTGTCATCACCGATAAGCTCGATGCGGTAGGAAACACCACGGCTGCAATCGGTAAAGGTTTCGCGATCGGTTCCGCTGCATTTGCAACGGTTTCCCTGATCGTCGCTTACGTCGGAAACTATACGGATCCGAGTCAGGATCTGATCCTGAACTTCGCGTCCTTCATGGTCGTAGCCGGCGGTATTCTCGGCGGCGCGCTCGTCGAGTACTTCTGCGCGATCCTCACGGATAACACCATCGACTCCGCGAAGATCATGGCAGATGAGGGAGACAAGATGATGTCCATCCCGGGCGTTCTGGAAGGAACCGTAAGACCGGATTACAACCACATGATCAGGCTTGCCGCGCAGGAAGCGATCCGCAAGATGGTATTCCCGGCAATCATGGCTCTTCTGATTCCGGTTGTCGGCGGACTTCTCTTCGGCGTTCAGTTCGTCGGTGGTATTCTGGTCGGTGCTACGACCGTCGCGATCCCGCGTGCGATCTTCATGGGTAACTCGGGCGGTGCGTTCGATAACGCGAAAAAGTACATCGAGAGTGGAATGCTCGAGGGCGCGGGCAAGGGATCCCCGGCGCACAAGGCTTCTGTCACCGGTGATACAGTCGGTGATACTCGTAAGGATGTCGTCGGTGTCGCGCTTGATATCTTCATCAAGCTGATGTCTACCGTCGCGAACACCCTCGCGCCGATCCTCAAGACCGTATCCCTGATCAAGTAATCCGGGGCGGCTTCGGAACGCGGTAAAAGCGAAAAAATAAAAATCCCCCGGCGCCTGAGGCGCCGGGGGATTTTTCCGGTTCTATGAAACCTGCAGCGACGGTAAAATGCCATCGGAAGACGGGACCGGTCAGATGATGTCCTCGCGTTTTACGTATCCCGGGTTTTCCGGCGTTCCGATGATCTCATCCACGTGCCGGATCTCCGCCCATTTGTCGATCACCTCGTAATCGACGTGGATACCTTTTCCGATGACGGAGTGAGCCTGGAGGATCGAGTTTTTGACGACGGCGCCTTCCTCGATGCGGACGCCGCGGCCGACGATGGAATTTTCGATCGTTCCTTTGACGATGCAGCCGTTCGATACCATGGAATTCCGTACGGATGCACCTTCAAAATAGTGGGTCGGGCAGGAGTCCGATGTAACGGTGTAGATCGGCCAGTCCTCCTCGAAGAGCTCGTTCGCGCGGTCGATGTCCAAAAGCTCAATGTTCGCGTCGTAGTACGTCTTGAAGCTGTTGATCGGTGCGAAGTAACCCCGATGCGGGATCGCGCGCACGTCCAGTTCCGAGCACTGATTGTTGACGACATTAGAGAGCGTGAAGACCGACGAGATCGACACGGCTTTGCGGACCAGTTCGATGAACAGCTCGCGTTTCATGACGTATGTGTCCATGAAGATATTGCGTTCCTTCGCGGTTCCGCGGTTCCGGTCGATGGATTCGACGCCCTTCTGACGGTTCAGCGTCAGATAATCGCAGTTGAGGTACATGTTGTCCTTTGCGTCCGTCACCCGCTGATACAGCAGCGAGACGTCCGCGCCGGACTCGATGTGCTGGTCGAGCAGAGCCTGGTAATTCTGCGCGTAGACCATATAGCTCGGAGCGATCACGACGTAGGGGAACGGCAGACGCTCGATAATGGACAGATTTTCCATAAACGCTGCGATGTCGGTGTTGTAGATGTCGCTGGAAGAGGTCGCCTCCGCGAACAGGATCTGGATATGGCCGCGTTTTGAGTTGATGTTGTAGGTGCCCGCACTCCGGATGTGTTCGGTCAGTGAGCGCGGATTTTCACGGACATAGACCAGGATGCGGTCGATGCCGCTGTTGCTCATATTGGAAATGGGGAAATCAATGACGCGGTAGCGTCCGGCGAAGGAAAATGCGCCGATCGGCCGGTACGTCTGAAGTCCCTCCACATGCAGGTAGTTCGCGGATGAATTGATGATTCCGAAAGCTCTGGCCATTTATTCGTCCCCCTTCACATTCTTTGCGACAAGTTCAATGTTTTCACTGTTCTTGCTGCCGACGGTCACATTCGCGCCGACCGTGACGGATTCCCCGACGATCGCGCGCGTGACGACCGCGCCGGATTTGACGGTGCTTCCGGGCATCAGAACGGTGTCGATGACCTGCGCACCGTCCTCCACGGTGGAATTGGTGAACAGAACCGAGTTTTGAACTTTCCCGCGGACGATGCAGCCCTCGGAGATATACGCGCGGTCCACTTCCGCGTCCGGGCTGATGTACTGCGGAAGCGTGTTCACATCCTCTGTGTAGATGCGCCAGGTCGGATCAGAAAGATTCAGGGCGTTCTTCTCGTCCAGCAGATCCATGTTCGCCTCCCAGAGAGAGTCGATCGTTCCCACGTCCTTCCAGTAGCCGGTAAATTCATATGCGAAGAGGCGCTTGTCGTCCGCAAGAAGCTTCGGGATGATGTCCTTTCCGAAGTCATGGCTCGATTCCGGATCTTTCATATCCGCGGTCAGCATGCGGCGGAGCAGTTTCCAGTTGAAGATATAGATACCCATGGATGCGAGATTGCTTTTTGGCTGTGCGGGTTTCTCCTCAAATTCCGTGATCCGTTTCTCTTCGTCCGTGTTCATAATACCGAAGCGGCACGCCTCGGACATCGGAACCGGAATGACCGCGATCGTGCAGTCGGCGCTGTGCTCCTTGTGGTAAGCGAGCATCTTCGCGTAATTCATCTTGTAGATATGATCGCCGGAGAGAATCAGAAGATACTCCGGGTCATAGCTGTCGATAAAGTCTATATTCTGGGAAATCGCGTCGGCAGTGCCCCGGTAGACGTCCAAATTTGCGTCCGCCTTCTCGCGCGGGGGAAGAATATAAACGCCGCTTCCCTTGGAATCAAGACCCCACAGGCGCCCCTGAGATGCGTAGCTGTTCAGAAGAACCGATTCGTACTGCGTCAGGACGCCGACCACATCGATGCCGCTGTTCGCACAGTTGCTGAGCGGAAAATCGATGATCCGATACTTGCCGCCGAAATGGACCGCCGGCTTGGCCATCTTCTTCGTCAGCGCCCGCAAACGGCTTCCGCGGCCGCCGGCGAGAATCATTGCCATCATGTTGTTCTGCATAGAGCCAACCTCGCTTTCTGATAATTTTCTAACATATATATTATACAGGAATCATCGGACGCCGTAAACATAAATTGACCATAGAATCAGGCCATATTTCTGAAATAACTATACCGGCGCCACCTGTATAATTCAGGTTGCAGCTCCGTGCCGTTTCCAAAAGAAGCAGATCCGGATGCGGGTAATCGGGCGCGGATCGAAATGAAAAAATTAACGAAAAATTGCCGGGTTACCTGCCGCGGCGCTGTCCGGGACGGCGGATCCGTTTTCGGAGTTCCGCCTCCGTCTCCTGCTCGTTTTCGAGGATCTTCTCCTCGATGTGCGCCGCTTCCTCCGGAGATTCGCGGCGGATTAACAGCTCCGTGGAAATCGGTTTCTTTGACCGGTTTGTCACATCCAGATATCCGATCACCGAGAAGACGACGGCACCGATGAAATTGACGAACAGATCCTTCATCGTGTCGATGATCCCGATATCGAGGTAGCCGTTGTTGATCGTGTACGTCTTTCCGGAGGCGGTCGAGATAACCGTCTTTGTGATGTCAGAAACACGGATGGGCCTGCCGAGTCCCTTCGGATCCAGTGTCACCGACCCGAAGGATTTCACGATAAAATCCTTCTGCATGTCGAGAAAGAAAAGCTGATCCATCCCGAACTCGAAAAACTCCCAGAGAACGCCGATCGTCATCGAGAAGCAGAAGGCAACCATCGACAGAAAAAACGGAGACAGATTGAATCTCCTGCTGTGCCGGTTCAGAAGATCGACCATCGAAAAGCCGATCGCGGCGCATAAAAATCCGTTGATCGTGTGCAGCATCGTGTCCCATCCCGGGATCAGGACATAGTAATGATTGATCTCGCCCAGAATCTCCGCCGCGTAGATAAAGAGATAGATCAGCGCCTCGAAGAGAGGCGGGATCTCGATCTTCAGCTGCTCCTCGGCCAGTGCAGGCATGAGGAACAGAAGCAGTGAGAGAATGCAGAGCGCAACGTTTTCGTATTCACGCGACAGAATGCTCCGGACCAGAACAACGATGACGAGCGCGCGCAGGATGCTGTACAGGATGAAGCTGCGCCGGCTCAGGCGCATCCGGCTTTTCAGATGCCGGATAAAATTCCGGCCGCGATGAAGAAAACGACTGTGATTCAAACGGAAAAACCCTCATATAAAAACAAAAATGCTCATCGATCCTGATGTATATCTTTATAATAATACACAACAGAATAAAATCAAAGGAGAATTGTAAAAACGCGAGTATTTTACTGAATATTTACAGCGGAAAAGATTTTGACTTATCCGGAAGAAGCCTGTACAATAGGAAGAAATAATGTTGATTAATCAACATCAAAATCGTCATCGATGGAAAAGTGTGAAAGGAATTGTGCCATGGAAGATTATCTGGTCTATACGGATTCGGCGGCGGATCTGCCGGCGTCGGCGTATGAGAAGTTTGATATCCGTATTGTGCCGATGGATTATGTTCTGAACGGAAAATCGGTCACGTTTCATACGGAGGCTCCCGATCATGACGCGCATTGCGATGAACTGTACAGAGCACAGAAGGAGGGCGCAGACGTCCAGACGTCCCAGATCGTTCCGTATCGGTATATCGAGACCTGGACTCCGGAACTTGAGGCGGGCCATGATATTCTGTACCTCTCGTTTTCCTCAGGGATGTCCGCGACGTATGACAATGCGGTCGGGGCGGCAAATCAGCTGATGGAGGAGTTCCCGGACCGGAAGATCCGGGTTGTCGATTCCCTGGCGGCGACGGCGGGCGAAGGCGTCGTCGCGTACACGGCCGCGCTGAACCGGTCAAAGGGCATGTCACTCGAGGAAAATGCGAAATTTATGCAGGAGCACGTGAAATATATCCGTCACATCTTCACAGTCGGTGATCTGAATTATCTCCACAAGGGAGGCCGGGTGTCGGCGGCGGTCGCCGTGATCGGGACGATGCTGAACATCAAGCCGATGCTGATCATCAACAGCCTGGGTAAACTCGATGTCGTCGGAAAGACACGCGGGCATAATCAGGCGCTGAAAGCGCTGATCTCCGGTTTCAAAAGCCGCGGAGCCGGATCGGTGGAAGGACTTCCGAAGGTGATCTTCATCGGCCACACATCGGATTATGAGGGTGTGAAACATCTGAAGGAAATGGTGCAGGAGGCGGCCGGTCCGGACGCGGTCGTCGAGACGATCTGCGAGTCGCCGATCATCGGCGTCCACACAGGAACCGATTTCTACAGCGTCTGTTTCTGGGGACAGCCGGTTGAGGAAGATCTGAAGGACGAGAGAAAGAACGGCTGAGCATCACCATGACGATTGACGACCGATATATGATGCTGACGACGAGGATCGCCGGGATCACCCACAGCATCCAGCAGATCAAAAATATTGCGCTGAAGCCGTACGGGCTGAAGGGGCGCACGGTGAACTGTCTCTTTCACCTGTACCGCTGCGGCGGCGGAATCACGCTGCTCGAACTTGCGAAGCTGTGCGGGGAGGACAAGGCGGCCATCTCCAGATGCGTCACGGATCTCCGGAAAATGGGATACGTCACGGCGATATCCGAGAATGGAAAGAACTACCGCGCCCAGATCCGCCTCACGGAGGAGGGCGGCCGGGCGGCAGCCCACCTGGACCGCTGTATCAGGGAGGCGGTAAAAGCGGGGGGAGCGGCGCTGGAGGAAGAAGAGCGTGAGTCCTTCTACCAGTGTCTTCAGTGTATTGACCGGGACCTCGCTGCCTATCTGGAGAAAATTCGTGCGGAAAAATAAATAAAACGGTAGTTGACAACACAAAAATCACATTATATAATAGCCAAGTGAGTTGCCACGGAACATGATTTCCAAAGGCATCCGCAGAGATCTGATATGGCGAGATAGCTCAGTTGGCTAGAGCACGCGGTTCATACCCGCGGTGTCGAGGGTTCGAATCCCCCTCTCGCTATCGCGTGAAGCTCCGAATGGTCAGCAGAGGTTGACGTTCGGGGCTTTTTTCGTATATCAGGGGAACGGAACGATTGTTCACGAAAAGGTGCTCAGGGGAGGTTTGTATGAAGTACGATTATCTGGTGGCCGGCGCCGGGCTGTTCGGCGCGGTATTCGCCCGGCAGGCGAAAGATGCGGGGAAACGTGTCCTTGTCATTGAACGAAGGGATCATATCGCGGGCAACGTCTACACGGAGGAGATCGAGGGGATCCAGGTGCACCGCTACGGCGCGCACATCTTCCACACGAACAGCCGGCGCGTATTCAACTATATCAGCCGGTTCGCGGAATTCAACCGCTTCACGAACTCTCCGGTGGCGAATTATCACGGGGAGCTCTACTCCCTTCCGTTCAATATGTACACCTTCAATAAGATGTGGGGGGTCGTCACTCCGGAGGAGGCTGCCGCGAAAATCGCGGAGCAGCGGGAGGCCGCCGGCATCACTCATCCGAAGAATCTCGAGGAGCAGGCGATCAGCCTCGTCGGAACGGATATCTACGAGAAACTGATCAAGGGCTACACACAGAAGCAGTGGGGACGGCCCTGCACGGAGCTTCCGGCTTTTATCATCCGCCGGCTTCCGGTGCGGCTGACCTTCGACAACAACTATTTCAACGCGCGCTACCAGGGCATTCCGATCGGCGGATACACGAAGCTCGTCGAAAATCTGCTCGCGGGGATTGAAGTCCGGACGGGGGTGGATTATCTGAAACAGAAATCGGAACTCGACGCGGAGGCAGAGAAGGTGATCTTCACCGGCCCCATCGATGAATACTTCGGCTATTCTCTGGGGGCGCTCCAGTACCGGTCGGTGCGGTTTGAGACGGAAGTGCTGGACAAGCCGAATTTTCAGGGAAACGCCGCGGTGAATTACACCGACGGGGAGACGCCCTGGACGCGGATCATCGAACACAAGTGGTTTGAGTTCGGAAAAGACGCGGAGGGAAATGATCTCCCGAAAACCGTCATCAGCCGGGAATACAGCTCTGAGTGGAAGATCGGGGACGAACCGTACTATCCGGTCAACGATGAGCGCAACGGAAAATTATACGAGAGGTACAGAGAACTCGCACAGAAGGAGCGGCGCGTCATCTTCGGCGGACGGCTCGGCGAGTACCGGTACTACGACATGGACGCGGTGATCGGCGCCGCGCTTACGCTGGCGGATTCGGAAATCGGCGGAAGACATACGGACTGCGGGGAAAGAGGGTGAGCAGGTGAAGGATCCATTTGTCCGAACGGGAACGAAGATGGCGATGGAACTGGAGACGCTGCATTATCGTGCGGGAAATGACGGGTGCGGCGGAGGTGCCCTGCCGGTCCTCACCTTCCCGATCCTTCGCGGGATTTCCGGGATACGCCACTGCTTCACAACGCGGGAGGGCGGCGTAAGCAGCGGCCCGCTCGCGTCGCTGAATCTGAAAAACGGACTCGGAGACCGGGAGGAAAATGTGGCGGAAAACTTCCGGCGCGTCGCCGGCGGTCTCGGAATCGCTCCGGCGGATTTTGTCCTGACGGACCAGACCCATACGGCAAATGTCCGCATCGTCACGGAGGCGGACCGCGGGAAGGGCGTCACAAGACAGAGGGATTACCGGGATGTGGACGGGCTCGTCACAAATGTGCCGGGCATCGTGCTCGGCGTGTTTTCCGCGGACTGCGTGCCGCTTTTCTTTGTGGACCCGGTCCGCCGGGCCGTCGGGCTCGCCCACTCCGGATGGAGGGGAACGGTACAGCGGATCGGGGCGGAGACGATTCGCCTGATGAGCAGACAGTACGGGAGTGATCCGGCGGATCTGATCTGCGCGATCGGACCGTCCATCTGCCGGGACTGCTATGAGGTGAGTGAAGACGTCGCAGGAAAATTCCGCGCGGCCTTTCCGGGACATGAGACGGAGATTCTGGAGGACGGGAGAGCAGGCCACTTCCAGCTGGATCTGTGGGCCGCGAACCGTATCGTCCTTGAGGAGTCGGGCGTGCGGCCGGAAAACATCGGGGTCACAGACATCTGCACCTGCTGCAATCCGGACCTTCTTTTCTCCCATCGCGCCAGCAGAGGGAAAAGAGGAGTGATGGGATCGTTCCTCGGAGTTGAACCGGTTCCGCCCTTTGGCGCGGACTCAGTCCGGCATCCGGCGCTGTGAGTGCCGGGGACGTACGCGGTCAGGGATGATCCGGCGCGCCGCCGCGTTCCACGCCCACCCTGCCAGGTATACGGCGGATTCCGGAACCGACAGATGCGCGACGGTCCGGTACAGATTCCAGATCCGGCCGATGGAGGCCGCTTTGTTGCTGGAGAGGGTGCCGCTGTGGCGCCGGTACGTGGCGAGCGGAAAATCCAGACCGTGAGCGGTGTCACCGCTTTTCAGGAGAGCCCACCAGGTTGCGGTATCTTCGGAGGGAATCTGCGGCATATGGATCCGCTCCCGGCTGATCCGTTCCGTATCGATGAGAACGGTGCTGGTAAAGATCACCGTCCGGCTCAGTGCCTGGCGGAATGTCAGGGTAGACGGGACCCGGGTGACCTTTCCGGTGGGACTGCCGTGTTCATCGCCGAAGTGATAGGCAGTGAAGACAAAGCCGGCGCGCTGCTTTTCACAGAAGTGAAGCTCGAGTTCGAGTTTGCGGCGGTGCCAGAGATCATCCGCGTCCAGAAACGCGATGTAGCGTCCTCTGGCGGCATCGAAGCCGGTGTTCCGCGTATCCGCGGCGCCGGTATCTTCCGGCTTTTCAATCAGACGGATCTTCGAAGCGGTTTCCTCCGGGAGTGCTCCGATCTCCCCGCGGGTGCGCGAAAGCGTATCATCCGTGCTCTTGTCATCGACAAGGATCAGTTCCCAGTTCGTGTAGGTCTGCTCCGTTACGGTCCGGATCGTATCCCGGATGTAGTCGGCGCAGTTGTAGAGCGGGACGACCACAGAGACCATAGAAGCTTCCTTATCGGAGGCGTATTTTGCCATAATCCAATCTCCTGCAAATCATATTCCAGTATCTGAAGCAATCCTAAACCGCGGAAGCGGGGTTGTCAATCGGAGAAACGATCAAGATGAAAACGATGAAATCGTATTTTTCCGGCCAGAAACGATATATCTTTCTCGTTACCGTGACGGGAATCCTCTATAATGCCGGCGTTGTCGCCGGACCGTGGTTTGAGGGACGTCTTGCACTTTGCTTCGTCAACATCCTGAAAGGAACGGACAGGCCATCCCGGATGATCCGGATTGCCGTGCTGTACGTCCTTGTGATCCTCACGGTGCAGTCGATGCGGTTCGTAAAGCGTCTGTACGTGCGGAAATTCGCGAACAACATCCGTCTCGATATGCGGGATACCCTGTACAGAAGTCTTGTTCACATGGACCGTGCGGCCATGGAAAAAGAGCATGCCGGCGAAGTGATGACGAAAGCGATCACCGATGTGGACGCCTGCGCGGAGGGAATGCGCAAATTCCTGACGGAGATCTTCGACACGGGTGTGGCGATGGCCGCTTATCTTGTCATGCTGTTTTATTACGACGTCCGCCTGACGGTGATCGTGATGCTTTTCCCGCCGGCGGCATACGTGATTGCGGAGAAGATGAAGCGGATCGTCACGCGCTCGACGGCGGAAAGCCGAAGAAGCGCGGAGCGTCTCGCGGGCGCGACGCTGGACCGTGTGTCAAACGCGGTGACCTACCGTGTGTACGGCCGTGAGGCCGATCAGGACAAAGGGTACGAAGCGCACCTGTCCGACTACGAGAAGAAGGCGGTGCGGGCCGATATCTGGGAAAATATGATGCAGCCGATCTACCTGGTGATCGCCATGGCAGGAACGATCTTCGTCATCTGGCTCGGGGGAAAGAATGTGCTCGGTACGGGCTGGCGCGTCTGGACGATCGCGTCCTTCACGACGTATCTGTCCTGTTACACGAAGCTCGCCCAGAAGACGTCGCACGCGGCGAAGCTGTTCAACGCGCTGCAGAAGGCGGGCGTTTCGTGGAAACGGATCCGCCCGTTTATGAAGGAAACTCCGGATACACCGGACGCGGGCACGGCGGAACCGGCCGATCTCGTCTGCGATGAGGTGTCCTTCACCTACCCGGATGAAAAAACGA
>Ga0256406_1001305_pt1 | contig 40993 bp, 32 predicted proteins | sample RumenRJG_03DNA_FD_185986 | JGI IMG/M metagenome (GOLD analysis project Ga0256406, IMG submission 185986) | Bovine rumen microbial communities from Lethbridge, Alberta, Canada - RJG_03 | ecosystem: Host-associated > Mammals > Digestive system > Stomach > Rumen | place: Canada: Alberta | collected... | reverse complement strand
ATACTGATGATTTGTGAAGGGATAAAGGTTTGACGAGTGCCTGCAGGGTATGAAATCCCCGCGAAATGCTGCAGTGAAATGAGACTGATGGGAATGTATATCTCCAGATAATATGCTTATGTTATTTTGGGTTTTGTGAGCTGCGGTCTGCTGCCATTCTTTTGTTCGTCTTCTTTGTGTACGGGGTTCTGCCTGCAGAAAGGCATGAATGAGGATGGGCCTTCAGATGTTTCGGAAATGAAGAGTTTCATTCATAAGTAAATTCTATCAGATACTAACCAGCATGTAAATATTCGCCCGGTTCTTTTTTACTTTTGCTTATCAAATATTCATCTCTGTTTTTGTTCGTTTTCCCTGTTTTCCCCTCCCCGCACGCAAAAGGATCCGGAGTGCACACTGCAGTCTCCGGATCCTTTTCCTCTTTGTATTCTTCTATCTTCTGCCTGCCTCTTACAGTTCTGGCCGGATCGTCACATGGACACTGTCCCCGACGTCTTTCCCGATCTTCTTTCGGATGTCCTTTCGGATTCCGAGGATGTAGCAGATGGAGCCGTCTTCATTCTTAAGGCCCATGTTGACAACACTTCCGTCATACGGCTCCGCATCAAACTGCGCGTGGACCTTTAGCCTTCCCTTTCCGAACTCCTTCCGAAGGTCGATCGGCACTCTGACATAGGCGCCGCCCTTATCCTCCACCGGTTCGATTCTGGTGTCAAATTCGTAGATTTCCTTCATGGTCTCTTCCCGCAAAAAGGATCCGGAACGTTACGCCTGTCCCGGATCCTTCTCTCTGTCGTATGCTGGTCTTTCAGGCTGCCTTTACAGGTGCCTTGTTCCTTACAGCTGTGTCTCCACGAAGATCGCGTAGATTGCGCGGATGGCCTTCTCGAAGTCCTTGTTCTCGACGCCGATGATGATGTTCAGCTCGGAGCTTCCCTGATCGATCATGCGGACGTTCACATGGGCATGGGCAAGGGATGCGAAGATCCTGCCTGCGGTGCCGCGGTTGCTCTTCATGCCGCGTCCCACGACGGCGATGAGCGCAAGATCCGCCTCGATCTCAATGGAGTCCGGACGGGCAAGGCGGTGGATCTCGGAGACCACCTGCTGCTCCTTGTCCATGAACTCGCTCTCGTGGACGACAACCGTCATCGTATCAATGCCGGAGGGCATGTGCTCAATCGAGATGCCGTTGTCCTCAAAGGCCTGCAGCACCTTGCGGCAGAAGCCGACCTCGGTGTTCATCTGATCCTTGGAGATCAGCACCGCACAGAAATCCTTCTTGCCTGCGATGCCGGTGATCGTATATCCCGTCTTCTGGCAGGTGGACTCGACGATCCAGGTGCCGTCGTCCTGCGGGCGGTTGGTGTTGCGGATGTTGATCGGAATCCCCTCCTTGCGGACCGGGAAGATCGCATCCTCATGGAGCACGGAGGCACCCATGTAGGAGAGCTCACGCAGCTCCTTGTAGGTAATCGTCTTGATCGGCACCGGATCCTGCACGATGCGGGGATCCGCAGCAAGGCAGCCGGACACATCGGTCCAGTTCTCGTAGACATCGGCACGGCACGCACCGGCGACGATGGAGCCCGTGATATCCGATCCGCCGCGGGAGAACGTCTTCACGTTTCCTTTGACATCGCACCCATAGAATCCGGGGATCACGGCCTTGCCGGCCTCTTTGAGCTTCGGTGCCAGGGCATCTCTTGTCTTCTCTTCGTCCCACAGGCCGTTCTCATCAAAGAAGATCGCCTCGGCGGGATCGATGAAGGCAAAGCCCAGGTACTGCGCCATGACGCGCCCGTTCAGGTTTTCACCGCGGGATGCGATGAAGTCTCTGGATGGGTGCTCCTTCTTCAGCTCTTCCTCGATGAGCGCAAACTGATCTTCCAGAGAAAACGACAGCTGGAGTCCCTTGATGATCTCATTGTAGCGGGACTGGATTTCCCGGAACGGATCCGTGAAGTCCTTTCCTGCCACCGCAAGGTCATAGCAGCGGTACAGAAGGTCCGTCACCTTCGTATCGCCCGAGAACCGTTTTCCCGGTGCGGAGGGAACCACAAACACGCGGGAGGGATCCGCATGAATGATCTCCCCGACCTTTTCAAACTGCTTCGCATCCGCAAGGGAAGAGCCGCCGAATTTAACCACCTTTATCATTGGAATGTACCTTCTTTATTGTTTTTCGTTCCGATCCTGGACCTTCAGGCCTGTGCCGACTGCTCGGGGGAGTCAAGGTCAAACCTGCCGAGAAGACGAATGGCCTTCCTGAAGCCGGCAAGCTTTTCGATCTTTGCGTCCTTCTCCCGCTCGTTCATCTCGCTGGTGACGAATGCGAACTCATCCGTGACCTCCGGGATGGAGAGAGCAATGACATCGCCGAAGACTTCCTTTACGGTCTTCTCATCTTCCTTTGCGGTGCGGATAAAGTACTGCTCCCGCACATTCGAGGGATCCATGAGATCCGCATCGGTGTTGTTCAGACCGATGTTGATGTTCCGGCCGAGGGTCTGTGCCTCCTCGACAACGTCCGATACGACAGCCGATGCCGTCGGGAGCTTGCCCGCGCCGGAGCCGTAGAACATCAGATCGCCGACCATGCTGCCGCGGACGAGAATGCCGTTGAACACGTCGTTGACCGCATAGAGCGGGTGACCCTCACTGACAAGGTAGGGAGCCGTGCGCACATAGACCTGATTCGATGCCTGATCGTGGTGGCAGACGCCAAGGAGCTTCACCGCGCGGTGGATCTTTCTTGCGTACTTCAGGTCATTCTTATCGATCTTGGAGATGCCCTCGCAGGGGACCTGAGAGAACTTCACGTTCCCGCCGGTGACAAGGGAAGCGAGAATCGCGATCTTTCTGCAGGGATCATAGCCCTCGATATCCGCCTCGGGATTGCGCTCTGCAAAGCCGTTGTCCTGGGCCTGCTTTAAGGCCACGTCGAAGTCGAGGTCCTCGGCCTCCATCTTGGTCAGGATGTAGTTCGTCGTGCCGTTCAGGATGCCGACGACATCGGTGATGAACTCCTGGGAGAACGAGGTGCGGAGGGGACGGAGAATCGGGATGCCGCCGCCGACCGATGCTTCAAAGAGGTAGGAGCAGTTGTGCTCCCTTGCGATGACCGCAAGCTTTCCGCCAAGGGCATCGACGAGCTCCTTGTTGGAGGTGCACACGCTCTTGCCCCGCTCGAGGCACTGCTTCGAGAAGGTGAAGGCCGGTTCCTTGCCTCCCATCGTCTCACAGACGATCCTGACTTCCGGGTCATCGAGGATCACGTTGATGTCGTGAACGACACGGTCCGCATAGGGGGAGTCCGGGAAATCCCGAAGGTCCAGGATGTACTTCACATGGAGTCCCTCCGGCAGATCCCTCTGAATCTGCTTCTGGTTTCTGTCAATGACCTCGGCTACGCCGCTGCCGACCGTGCCGAAACCAAGGATTGCTGTTTCAATCATGCTTGCCACCTTCTCTTTCTTTTCTATGCTCCGTTCCTGCCGCTCACCCTGACGCGCTGCACCCCGTTCAGGGCGTTCAGCTCCTCGATGAGCCCGCTCGCATCGCCCGTTCCCTCCAGGATCTGGATACTGATGGAAACCGATGCCACGCCGCTCATCGGAATGGACTGGTGAATGGTCAGGATATTCGCCTTGTTCTGTGCGATGACCTTCAGAATGTCGGACAGGACACCGGTCTCGTCGGTGATCTCCATGAGAAGCGTCAGGGTGGTTCCCTGAAGGGAGTCATGGAACTCCTCGATGCAGTTCTTAAATTTATAGTAGGAACTCCGGCTGATTCCGACCTGTCTGGTCGCCTCACCGACGGTGGATACCTTTCCGAGGGCCAGAAGCCTGTTCACTTCCACGACTTTCAGCAGTACCTCCGGGAGTGCCTCCCGTCGAACCACGTAGAACTCTGACGACATGCTGTTCTCCATTCCGCGCTGTCCGCAGTAAGCGGACATTTGTGCGTCACAGCCGATATGGTAGCACCGCCTGCCTGTGTTTTCAAGGAAAAAATAGGAAAAGCAGATTTGCGGAAGGGAAAAGCAGTATCGCCCCGGCACAGGACAGGAATTGCCGTCAAGTCTGTACTTTTATGCGCTAAAGGGGTAAAATCAACTCCGGCACGTCTGTGCCAAGGAGGGTTCGTATGAATAACAAGATTCACACGCCGGCAGTGGATGAGCTGTTCGACGCGTTTCTTTCGCTGAAGACAAAAGAGGAGTGCTACGCTTTCTTTGAGGATCTGTGCACCGTAAACGAACTGCTGTCCTTATCGCAGCGCTTTGAGGTCGCAAAGATGCTCCGGGATCACGAGACCTACCTCGAGATCGCAAACAAGACCGGTGCCTCGACGGCGACGATCAGCCGTGTCGGGCGCTCTCTGAACTACGGAAACGACGGGTATGAGATGGTCTTCTCCCGTCTGGAGGAGAAAAACAGTCAGGTATGATAAGACTAAATACCAGGGCGAAGGGCGGCCGCATCAGCCGCTCTTCCTATTCGTATGTTGCCATCTTTTTCGGGGGAGTGCTGCTGTATCTTGCTGCGGTGCTTCCTTTTCTCATTTATCACCGCGGGATTTTCTTCTACTACGGTGACTACAACGTGCAGCAGGTGCCCTTCTATCTTCTCGCCCACCGGGCGGTCCGGAACGGGAACCTCTTCTGGAACTCCCACGTGGATCTGGGATCCAGCATGGGCGGCGCGTTTGCGTTCTACCTGTGGGGAAGTCCGTTCTTCTGGTTCTCCTGTCTCTTCCCGGAGACGTGGATCCCGTACATGCTCCCCGTCTTTGAGAGCCTCAAGTACAGCACGGCGATGGTCACCGCTTTTCACTACTTTAAGCGATACACGAAGACGGAGAAGGGAGCCCTGACCGGAGCCCTGCTCTATGCCTTCTGCGGCTTCAACGCAACGAACATCGTCTTCCAGCACTTCCATGACGCGGTGTGTTTCTTCCCGCTCTTCCTCTCTGCCTTCGAGGATCTCGTAAACGACGGCATCGCCCTCGAGGCAGGACGCAGGATGCGTGAGGACGGCATGGATCCCGATGTCTTCGGAGCAGACCTTGTGATCCCGGACAGGAAGCGCTATAAAAGAAGCCTTCTGTTCTTTACGCTTCTGTGCGCCCTGATGTCCGTCATCAACTACTTCTTCTTTTACGGGCAGGTGATCTTCTTTGTGCTCTACTACCTCGTCCGCTTTGTGATCGGAACCGGGCGCCGTGCAAAGGATGTCTTCCGCCAGATCGGGTGCCTCATCTTCCGCGGTCTTCTCGGACTTTCGATCGCTGCGTTTTTCCTTGTGCAGGTGATCGATATCCTGACCGGCAACACCAGGATCTCGGAGCATCTCTACGGCTACGACATGGTGGCCTACAAGGAGCAGACAACACCCCTTGCCATCCTGAAGTCCCTGTTCCTGGTGAACGACTGCATCGGGCGCGGCACGCTCTTTACGAACAGTGAGATCAAGAACTCCTCCCTTGCCGCCTTCATCCCCTGCTTTGCAATCGCCGGCGTCATCGCCTACTTCCGCGTAACACGTAGGCAGAAGGACTGGAAGAAGCGCCTGCTCATTCTGTGCGCCTTCCTTGCCGCCATCCCGATCTGCAACAGCATCTTTGCAGCACTCAATGAGGAATACTACGCGCGCTGGTACTACATGCCGGTGCTGTTCATGATCCTCATCACGGTGGAGGAACTGGAGAAGGCCGATCAGAAGGAATTGATCCGCGGGTATCTCTTCTGTGTCCTCATGGTCGTGATCTTCACCGCGATCTTCCTTCTTCCCTCGAAGAACGATGCCGGGGAGATCGAGTTCCTTGCCCTCATCGAGCACCCGATCATGTTCTGGTGCGAGCTCCTGGGGACGGCGGTAAGCCTTGCCTTCGGCGCCCTTGTCATCTGTAAGCCGGCCTGGATTCCGAAGGATTCAGACGAGCGGCAGTACCACGTCTTCCCGGTAAAGACCGGAAAGCCCGCAGGGCCGCAGGGGCTCCTGACCAAGTCGTCCCTTGTCTGCGTCACCGCCGGGTGCCTTGCCGCAACAATGTCGGTGCTTCTTGCCGGCAATACGATCATCGCACGGACCGGCGGCTTCAAGTGGCAGAAACAGATGCTCGAAAACGTGCCGGCGCTCCCCGGCATCTCGAACGAGGACCTGAAGGCCGCGATGGGATACGCCTACACCGGCGATGACGCCGCCACCCTTGCCGACGGACAGTTCTTCCGCATTGAGGGCGACGGGACAAGCACGAACTACGAGATGGCCTGGGGGTATCCGACCATCCACTGCTTCGAGTCCACGGTCACGCCATCGATTGTCGACTTCTACGCCGGCATCGGCATCAGCAGGAGCGTCGACTCCAAGATGAACTTCAGCCATCAGGGTGCCCGCGCAATCCTCTCCCTTCGCTGCTACCTGGAGAACGACATCATTCACCAGGACGAGGAAGATACGTATGACGGCAAGGGCGGCCTCATCGGCTATGCAAAAGCCGGTCAGGACGATGCGGCAGGCTACACGATCTACGAGAATGAGCACTTCATCCCGATGGGCTTTACCTTCGACTCCTACATCACGGAAGAGGACTACGCGGCGATCGACTCGTCGCTGACCCGTGACCGCCTGCTTGTAAAGGACATTGTCCTCTCCGATGAGGTGGCAGAAGAGGTCCGCGATCTTGTGAGCGAGGATACTAACACCCTCTCCTTCAACACGGGATCCGATGCGTTCCTTGCAAACTGCGACGAGAGAGCCGCAACCGGCTGCACGTCGTTCGTGTTCGACAACAGCGGCTTCCATGCAACGACCGCAGACCTTGCGAAGGAGTCTCTTCTTTTTCTCTCCGTCCCCTATGACGATGGCTTTACGGCCTGTGTCGACGGGCAGGAGACGGATATCGTAAGGGCAGACTGGGGCCTTATGGCCATCCGCGTGCCGGCAGGCGTCCATGAGATCCGCTTCACCTATACCCCGGCACACCTGTCTGCAGGCATCGGCCTTTCCGTGATCGCCGTCGGCGTTGTTGCAGGGCTTTATTTTCTCCCCTCCGGAGAGGTCATTCCGCAGAAGAAACGCCGGCAAAAGCAAGGGAAGTAACGCTCAAATGTGACCCGAAATCCTGCGGATTTTCGGCAGATGCGCACAGCGCAAAAACCTTTACAATCGACCGAGCCTGTGTTATTGTCACTTTGTTGTGTACTTTTCTGTTTTGTTGTAATTAACGAAACAGACAAAAGGACGCAGCGGCACTTGTAATTCTTTTTTGGAGGTAGTTTCACAATGAACAAGGGAACTGTTAAGTGGTTCAATAACCAGAAGGGCTACGGCTTTATTTCGGACTCTGAAGGCCATGATGTTTTCGTCCACTATTCCGGACTGAACATGGAAGGCTTCAAGACCCTGGACGAGGGCGATGAGTGCGAGTATGACGTTCAGCAGGGCCAGAAGGGACCTCAGGCTGTCAACGTCACCGTGACCAGAAAGGCAAACAAGCAGTAATCCAACGCACAACCCAGTATGACCCTAAATCGAGCGGACAGAACCTTTTGATTCATTGTTCTTTACTAGTTTAGATCATTTCAGTGGTGCAAAAAGACCGCCAGTACCGGACACCCGGTGCTGACGGTCTTTTCTTATCTTCTGCTATTCGTTTGCTGCAGCGATGAGCTCCTCCAGAGAGAGCTTCCCGCCGAACAGATCGAGGGCGGATCCCACCGTAAAGTCGAGGTGCCCGTCTGAGAGGCGTTTCAGGAGCCTTACATCGTCCAGGCTGTGGACCCCGCCTGCATAGGTCACGGGAAAGCCCGTGGCCTCCTGGAAGGCTCCAAGGACCCTGCAGAGGGGCTCCTCGATGCCGGCCTTCTTCCCCTCGACATCCGCCGCGTGGATCAGGAACTCATCGCAGGAAGAGGAGAGCTCTGTCAGGGTTTCCATGGTGACCTCAAGCTCCGTAAACTTCTGCCAGCGGTCTGTGACAACAAGGAAGTGCTCGTTTCCCGCATCATCGATCTTCTTCCTGCAGGAAAGGTCGAGAACAAGGTGCTCCTTTCCGACAGCAGAAAGCATTTCGGAGAGCTTCTCCCGGTCCAGCTTCCCGTCCCGGAACACGTAGCTTGTCACGATGACGTGACTTGCGCCGGCGTCAAGGAACTCTCCTGCAGTCTTAGGGCTTATCCCGCCGCCGATCATCATGCCGCCGGGGTAGGCTTTGAGGGCTAAGAGCGCCTGCTTTCTGTCCTCCTCGTACTCCGGTGTTCCCTTTGCATTCAGGAGAATGATGTGCCCGCCCGGAAGGTTCTTTTCTTTGTAGAGATCCGCGTAGAAGGCGGCATCTTTGCGGGAGACAAAGTTCTGGGTGAGGGCGGACCTGTTTTTGTCATCGATCGATCCCCCGACGATCTGCTTGACCTTCCCGTCGTGGATATCGATACAGGGGCGAAGTCTCATGGCGCGCCTTTACGCAAGAGCGTCCTGCATGGAGTACAGCCCCGGCTTCTTGCCCGCAAGGAACTTTGCCGCCGTGAGCGCGCCCTTGCCGAACAGTGCTCTCGAGTATGCCCGGTGGGAGAACGTGATGACCTCGTCCTCTCCCGCAAAGATGACGTCGTGATCGCCGACGATCGTGCCGCCTCTTACCGAGGAGATGCCGATCTCATTGTCCGGTCTCTTCTCGCGCCGTGCGGAACGGTCATAGACGTAGTCGTAGTCCTTCTTATCCGCGGAGTTCACCGCATCGGCGAGGGCAAGTGCCGTGCCGGAGGGCGCATCGAGCTTCTGGTTGTGGTGCTTTTCCACGATCTCGCAGTCAAAGCCTGCGGCCTCGAGCTGCGGAGCGACCTCTTTGAGGACGTTCAGGATCAGGTTGATGCCGATGGACATGTTGGCGGAGCGAAGGATGGCCACCTGCTCTGCGGTCTTCTCGAGGTTTTCCACCTGGGCTCTTGAAAGGCCCGTCGTGCAGACAACAGCCGGCACCTTCTTTGCCGCGCACCAGGAGAGCAGTCCGTCGACTGCCTTTGCGTTCGAGAAGTCGATGACCACATCGGCCTCCTCCGTCACCTCGTCCAGCGTTCTGTGGACCGGATAGCGGCTGTACGCCTCGCCGAAGGCATCGACACCCGCGACGATCTCGCAGTCCACGTCCTTTGATACCAGATCCGTGATGATGTGCCCCATGCGGCCGGAGCAGCCGTGAAGAAGAATCCTGACCATTGCTTTTTCCTTTCTGTAATGAAAGGACCGGAGCCATCTGCCCCGGTCCGTCAACCGTATCTGACGTTATTGGTGATTATCTGTGGCAGCCAAAGCGCTTCATGGCTTCTTCGAGTGCCTCAGCCTTGTCCTTCGACATCTCCATGAGCGGCATGCGAAGCGGGCCTGCCTCAAAGCCGAGAAGATTCACGGCCTTCTTGACCGGGATCGGGTTGACCTCGGAGAACAGGCACTCAAAGAGCTCCTCTGTCTCACACTGAATCTTTGCAGCACCTGCGACATCGCCTGCAAAGAACTTCGCGCACATGTCGTGCATGGCCTTCGGAGCGACGTTTGCGACAACCGAGATGACACCGAGTCCTCCCATTGCCATCATGGGAACGGTCTGGTCGTCATTTCCGGAGTAGAGCTCGATCTTGCCGTCGGTCTCTGCCATGAGCTTTACGATCTGGGAGATGTTGCCGGATGCTTCCTTGATGCCGACGACATTCGGGACCTCGCGGACGATCTTTGCCGCGGTCTGTGGCAGGAGATTTCCGCCCGTGCGGGACGGAACGTTGTACATGATAATGGGGGTCTTCGGAACCGCCTCTGCGATCTCGCGGAAGTGCTCGACAAGGCAGGCCTGTGTCGGCTTGTTGTAGTAAGGGGTCACGACAAGGCAGGCATCAACGCCGAACGATGCGATCTCCTCGGAGAGCTGGATGGCGGTCTTCGTGCAGTTGGAACCGGTGCCAGCGATGACCGGCACACGGTGATTGACGTGCTCTGCGCAGAACTTGCAGACCGCCACGTGCTCCTCCTCGGTCATCGTTGCAGCCTCACCCGTGGAGCCGCAGACGACGATGGCGTCGGTGCCGTTGTCGATCTGATAATCGATGAAATCAGCGAATGCATCGTAGTTTACGGTCTTCTCCGCGTCATCATGAAACGGGGTTACGATGGCTACTGCTGAGCCCTTGAATACTGACATAACTTGTTCTCCTTCTCCTTCATGCAGGATCTGCGGACGCGTTTTCGGTAAAGTTCCGAAACTGCACCGCGCTGATCTCATAAATTTCATCTGCAAACGTGCAGAGCTTGTCATCCATCAGGATCCCGGTCAGGATGACATCCGTATCCCCCCGGCGCTCCATGAGGCTCTTCAGCTCGTCCATGGTGATGATCCGGTTGTCGACAAGGCCGAGGACCTCGTCCATGACCAGAAGATCGCTCTCGCCGGTATCCAGGACCTTCCGCGCGTAGTTGAAGCCGTTGCGAATGTTCTGCTTCTCCTCCTCGCGGACAATGCCCTCCGTCCGGTCAAAGGCCTCATCGGACCTCTCAAAGCGGAAAATCCTAATCTCCGGCTCCAGGCGTTTCATGAACTCTGTCACGTCCGGTTCTTCTCTTCCTTTCAGGAACTGCACCATCGCGACCTGTTTTCCTCTGCAGGCGTACTGAATCGCCTTTCCCAGTGCCGCCGAAGACTTTCCTTTTCCGTTTCCGGTATACACTACGATCTTGCCAGCCATCTGCAAACCTCCGCCCCACGCGTCGCCAAAGCCGATTTCGATACGTATTGTCAATTTAACACTTTATGAGCAAATTGCAAGGGCAGGGCACAGTATGGCCCATCGGATGGTATCATTATGGCGCATTACTGTAAATGGAAGGATGTCAAAACCGTGACAAAGCAGCATGTAAATCACACATTATTGCGCACAGGCACCCTGTGCCTTATCAGTCTCCTGGAGACCTGGGCGCTGTGCCTGTCCTTAAACCTTACCACCAAGAACCCAGCGGCCTTTCTCTTCTTTGCGGGGCTCCTGTTCGTGCACGCAAAGGTCCCTGCCGTCTCGAAACAGAAGACACCCTGGATTGATCTTGCAGGGCTTCTTCTTGCCCTCTCCTTTGTCTTTGCCCTGCACGGGAGTCTCACCGCGCAGTTTACAAGCCGCCTGTTCCAGCTCCTCGTCCTTGTCGTCCTCTTTGCCGGCATGTTTCTTCTTTCAAGGACGCTGCTTCTTGGCCTGCAGGAACTGGTAAGCCGGAGGGCGTCCGACATCCGAAGAACAGAAACATCAGAACAGGGATCAAATATAAAAACCACAACACACGGGAAGAAGAAGGATCGCACCCTGCTGCTCTCCTTCCTCCTGATTCTTGTCTGCTATCTTCCGTACTTTCTCTATGAGTTTCCAGGCATCTTATCTCCGGACGGCGCCTGGCAGGCAGAACAGGCGATCGGAACACGTCCCCTGTCAAACCACCACCCGGTGGTCCATACGCTGGTGATCCGCCTCTTCTACCGTCTGGGGAACCTCTTTACCTCGGATCCGGACACTGCCCTCTCGTTCTACACCTTCGCCCAGATGGCCTTCCACGCCTTCTGCGGGGCGCTTTGCGTAAAGACGCTGAAGGACCTGGGCTTTCGAAAGAGGATCTGGATTCCGGTTCTTCTCTTCTATGCCATCGTCCCCTTTGAGGCTGTTTACGCCGTCATGGTGGGTAAGGATACGGTCTTTGGCGACATCGCCCTGCTCCTTGTCCTTTGCCTTGTCCGGATCCTTCAGGAAACCGGAAAAGACGGGCACCGGGGAAAGATCGGCGGGAAGAGCCTTGTCCTCTTCTTTGTCCTCTCCGTCTGCTTCTGTCTGTTCCGGACAAACGGCTGGTATGCCTTCCTTCTCATGACACCCTTCCTTCTTCTGATCCTCCGCAGGCGGGTAAAGCAGCTCCTTCCCGTCACCGTCTGCGTGATCCTCGCCGCCGGCATCATCCGGGGACCTGTCATCAATGCGATGAACATCGAACAGCCGGACACCGTGGAATCCCTGTGCGTCCCGCTGCAGCAGGTAAGCGCCGTGGTGGCAGAGGGAAAGAGCCTGACCAAGGAGGAATCCTCTCTCATCGATGCCGTTGTCCCGATGGAGTCCATCAAAGATCAGTACAACCCTGTCTTTGCCGATGACATGAAGGAGCTCATCCGGACCACCGGAGATCAGTCGGTCCTTGAGAAAAACAAAAGTGCCTATCTCAGGCTTTACGTAAGCCTCGGCCTTCGATATCCCGGCACGTACCTGCAGGCCTGGATCAATGAGACAGAGGGCTTCTGGTTCCCCGACTACGTCCACGATACCGCAAACATCGACAACGTCTGGACCAACAACGCGGGTCTTGTCTGGCGGCCGATCCTCGGCGGGGCGTTTGTGAAGATCAAGGAGATCCTGATCAAGCTGGGCTCCTTCGTGCCCGTCTACGGGCTTCTCTGGAGCAGCGGCTTCTATGCCTTCCTCTCCCTCGGAGCCTTCGCCCTGACGCTGGAGAAGAAGGAATCCCGAAAGAAAGACCGCCGGTATGTACTCCTTGTCCTGCCATCTCTGTGTGTCCTGTTCACGCTCCTTCTTGCGACGCCGATCGCTGCGGAGTTTCGCTACACGCTGGCCCTGACCTTCACCATGCCGCTCACAGCGTTTGCCCCCTTCCTCTCACAGGGAGAAGGGATACGTCAGGATACTGCAGAATTGATCCACGAAAGTAAGGAGAATAAGAATGTCTGAGCACAGGATCCTTGCAGCATGCGGTAACGACTGTTCCGCATGTCCAAGATACGTGAAACACCCTTACGAAAAGACGGAGGAAGTACTTCTCCATACGGCAGAGCTCTGGATGAAAATCGGATACCGCGATCATGTCGTGTCCGCGGAGGAAATTGCCTGCACCGGGTGCAAACCGGAAAACTGGTGCCGGTATCATGTCGTGAAGTGCTGTGAGGAAAAAGGAATCCAAAGCTGTGCCTCCTGTCCGGAGTATCCGTGCGGGAGAATGCGGGAGTGCTTTGCCGTCACAAAATCCTTCGAGCCAAAATGCAGAGAGGTGTGTACCGTGCAGGAGTTTGACCGTCTGCACAGGGCGTTTTTCGAGAAAGAAGAAAACCTCCGGCACTGATCCCGTCAAAAAGCCCTGCTCCGGTCTCCGTTCCGGAACAGGGCTTTTGTCATTCTTTGTATCTTCTGATCTGTTTGGTATTGTCTGTGCTTTTCTTCAGTCCAGCACGTCGCTTCCGTACCGCACGCGGATGTACGCCTTGATCTCCTCGACGCACTTCTCATACCCCAGCTTTGCGCTGTTCAGGCACAGGTCGTAGTTCTTGACGCTGTCCCAGTACTCGCCGGTGTAGTAGCGGTAGTAATCGGCCTTCTTCTCGTCGGTCTCCTCGATGAACTTCTTCAGCTCCCTGCCGCGCATCGGCTGCTTTTCCGCCGCATGCTCGAGAAGGAACTCTTCCGGCGCGTGAATGAACACGGAAACCACGTTGTCGTAGTCCTTGAGGATATAGTTGGCGGCGCGCCCGACGATGACGCAGGGCTGGCTCTCCGCAAGCTTCTGGATCACCATGGCCTGATAGTTGAACAGGTTCTCCATGGATGTAAACCCGTCCTCTCCGGGCTGAATGAGGTTCCCGGTCTTGTAGACGGACTTGCTGATCGCAAGGCGGAGCGGGCTCTTACCCCGAATGCTCTCATCTGCCTTCAGGAAGAGCTCCTCATTGATGCCGCTCTCCTCTGCCGCAAGCTTTGTCAGCTCCTTGTTGTAATAGTGAATCCCAAGATCATTTGCGAGCATCTCTCCCACGGTTCTGCCGCCGGAGCCGTACTGACGCTCGATGGTAATCGTGATGTTTTTCTTCATGGCTGCACCTCCCGGGCAATCGTTTCTGCTGTCCTTATTGTATCAGACTTTTGCAGCAAGAGAGCTGTCTGAGATGCTATTCGCCGAGGTATGCCTTCTGAATCTCGCGGTTGTTCAGAAGATCCTCCGCCTTGCCCTCCATGACGATCTTTCCGGTCTCCAGAACGTAGGCCCGGTTCGCGATCGTCAGGGCCTTCTTTGCGTTCTGCTCGACGAGCAGGACCGTGGTGCCGTCCTTGTTGATCTGCTCGATGATATCGAAGATCTCATTGACAAGGAGCGGGGAAAGGCCCATGGACGGCTCATCCATGAGGATCAGGGACGGGTGGCTCATCAGGGCTCTTCCCATCGCGAGCATCTGCTGCTCGCCGCCGGAGAGCGTTCCTGCCATCTGATTCTTTCTCTCCTGCAGGCGCGGGAATCTCGTGAAGACAAGCTTTACGGTGTCCGCAAACTCCGCCTTATCCTTTCTCGTATAGGCGCCAAGCTTCAGGTTGTCCATGACCGAGAGGTCCGGGAACACGCGCCGTCCCTCGGGGACCTGCGCCATGCCCATGCCGACGATCTTGTAGCCCGGAGTCTTCGTGATGTCCTGACCCTGATAGGTGATCGTACCGGCCTTCGGCTTGATGAGTCCCGAGAGGGTGTGAAGGGTGGTGGTCTTTCCGGCGCCGTTTGCGCCGATCAGGGCGACGATCTCTCCCCGTTCCACATGGAAGGAGATGCCCTTCAGGGCCTGTATCACCCCGTAGTAAACTTCCAGATCCTTGACTTCCAGCAGTGACATGTCTCCTCCTTATTCCCCGATGTAGGCCTTGACGACCTCGGGATCCTGCAGTACCTCTCTGGTCTTCCCCTGCTTCAGGATTCTCCCGAAGTTGAGGACCGTGACCTCCTCGCAGATGCCGGAGACCAGCTTCATGTCGTGCTCGATGAGAAGGATTGTGATGCCGAACTTCGAGCGGATCAGCTCGATGGTCTTCATCAGCTCGCCGGTCTCATTCGGGTTCATGCCGGCAGCCGGCTCATCGAGAAGAAGGAGCTTGGGCTTTGTCGCCATGGCACGCGCGATCTCGAGCTTTCTCTGCTGTCCGTAGGGAAGATTCGATGCCTTGTAGTCACGCTCGTTCTCGAGTCCGAAGACCGAAAGAAGCTCCATCGCCGCATCGTCGTATTCCTTCTCCACCTTTTTGTAGGAGCCAAGGTGAAAGATCGAGGCCGCCGTCGAGTAGTGATACTGATTCTGCAGACCCACCTTGACGTTGTCGATGACCGACATGTCCTGGAACAGGCGGATGTTCTGGAAGGTTCTCGCGATGCCGTCGTGGTTGATCTCGACGGTCTTGTGTCCCGTGATGTCCACGCCGTCGAGGCGGATGACACCCTCATTGGGCTTGTACACGCCGGTCAGGAGGTTGAAGACGGTCGTCTTGCCGGCGCCGTTGGGGCCGATGAGACCGTACAGCTCTCCCTTCTCGACGCGAAGGTTGAAATCATCGACGGCACGAAGACCGCCGAACATGATCGAAAGGTTGTCGACTTCAAGCAGTGCCATTATGCCTTTGCCCCTTTCTTTCCGAACTTTGCGCGGATCGATGCGAGCACGCGGTTTCTCCAGTTCCTTGCTGCCGGTGCCCAGTTAAAGAGCATGACCACGATCAGGACGATCGAGTAGATCAGCATGCGGTAGCTCGACAGTGCACGAAGGAGCTCCGGCAGAAGGTACAGGACCGCCGCCGCAATGACGGAACCCGAGATGTTGCCGATGCCGCCGAGAACCACGTACACAAGGATCAGGATCGAGATGTTGTAGCCGAAGTACTGGGAGCCTGCCTGCAGGGTCGAAATGCTGTGGGAGAACAGAACGCCCGCCGCTCCTGCGATCGCCGCGGAGACGACAAAGCCGAGCATCTTGTACTTTGTGATGTTGATGCCGACGGATTCTGCCGCAATGCGGTTGTCACGAATCGACATGATCGCACGACCGTCTCTCGAATTGATGAGGTTCTGGGCAACGAACAGGGCGATGAGAAGCATGACCACCGCCACCGTGAAGTTTGCATCTCTCGGGGTTCCTGAGATGCCCATCGGGCCGTTCATCAGCATCGTGCCGTCCGCCTCCATGCCAAGATCCATCTGGCTGGTAAACGACGCGTGCAGGCCGTTGGAGTCATAGCCAAGGTAGAGCGAGTTCAGGATGTTCTTGATGATCTCGCCGAACGCCAGGGTCACGATCGCGAGGTAGTCGCCGTTCAGGCGAAGCACCGGGATGCCGATGAGGAATCCGAACAGCGCCGCCACCGCAATGCCGATGACCATGGCGAGCGGAAAGCGGATCGCGGTCGGCAGTGAATTCTCTGTCAGGATCGAGAACAGAGAGCTCGAGAAGGCACCGACGCACATGAAGCCCGCGTGCCCCAGGGAGAGCTCGCCGAGAATTCCGACGCAGATGTTCAGGCCGACGGCGACGATTGCATAGTAGGTTGCGGGGACCAGAAGTCCTGTCAGGTGACTGGAAAGAAGTCCCGCATACTCGAAGATCTCCACCACCGCATAGACGATGAGAACAACGATATAGGTCCAGGTCTGTCTGGAAAGTTTCTTTTTCTTCATGGGTACCTCCTCAGACCTTCTCCTGGATGTTCTTGCCCAGGATACCGGTCGGCTTCACGAGAAGCACGACGACGAGGATGCCGAACACGATGGCATCCGAAAGCTGCGAGGAAATGTAGGTTCTTGCCAGGATCTCAATGATACCAAGCACGATGCCGCCGATCATGGCGCCGGGTATGGAGCCGATGCCGCCAAGGACAGCTGCAACGAAGGCCTTGATGCCGGGCATGGCGCCGGTATAGGGCGTCAGGGTCGGATAGGCCGAGCACAGCAGCGCGCCCGCGATCGCCGCGAGGGCAGAGCCGATGGCGAACGTCAGGGAGATCGTGTGGTTTACGTTGATGCCCATGAGGGTTGCCGCGCCGCGGTCCTGTGCGACCGCAAGCATTGCCTGTCCTTCCTTTGTCTTATGGACGAACCACTGGAGAACGACAAGGACTGCAAGGCTGACCAGGATCGTGACGATCGTCACGCCCTGAATGTGCAGCTGCCCGCCCGCCAGCGTGATGCCGCTCCAGGAGACCACGGAGGTGAAGGACTTCGGGTTGGAGCCGAAAATCAGAAGGGCCAGGTTCTCGAGAAGGTACGAGACACCGATGGCGGTGATCAGAACCGCGAGGGGAGATCCCGCCTCACGCAGCGGCTTGTATGCGACCTTCTCGGTGGTGACACCGATGACAAGGCAGACCGCCATGGCAATCAGGATGGAAACAAAAGGATTCATGCCCAGCGTGATCATGCAGGTGAAGATCGCATAGCCGCCGACCATGATGAAGTCGCCGTGGGCGAAGTTCAGCATCTTGGCGATGCCGTAGACCATGGTGTAGCCCAGTGCGATGATCGCGTAGATGGATCCGAGGCTGATCCCGCTGATGAGATAATTCAGGAAGCTAAGCATGCGTTGGCCTTTCCTCATTTCCTCCCTGGTATCTGTATCGGAACGGCATCCAGTCTTCTGGCTGCCGTTCCCGTACAGACATCACAGGAGAAAACATCAGGACGGGAAAGAACCTTCCGGTCCCCTCCCGTTCCCTGATTTGTGATATCTGCAGGTTACTGTCTGTTACTTAAAGACTGTTTGCGATCAGTCTGCGGAGACGTAAGCGCCGTCCTTGATCACAACGGCCTTGGGCTCCTTCTCAGGCTCGCCGTCTGCCGTCCAGGTGATGGGATCACCGGTAAGACCGTGGACGGAGATCTTGGTCATGGCATCCTTCATGGCATCGCAGATGTCGGAGACGCTCATGTCCGGAGTGATGCCGGCTTCCTCGACCGCTGCCTTGATCGCATAGACACCGTCATAGGCATCTGCTGCGAACTGGTTCGGGGTATCGCCGTAGGCATCCTTGTAGGACTTGACGAAGTTCACGGTCAGGTCATCGGTTGCGTCTGCTGCGAACGGAGTCAGGAGCATGACGCCCTCTGCAAGGGAGGTATCGAAGTTCTCAACGGACAGGATGCCGTCAAGACCATCGCAGCCAAAGAAGATCGGGGAATAGCCGATGGCGTTTGCCTGCTGCAGGATCAGAGCGGCCTCGGTGTAGTAGATCGGCAGGAAGACGAGATCTGCGCCCGCATCCTTTGCCTGCTGCACCTGAGAGGAGAAGTCGGTCTTGGAGTCTGCGGTGAATGCCGTAGAGGAGACGATGTTCAGGCCCTGGTTTGCAGCTTCCGTCGTGAAGGCGGACATGATGCCGGAAGAATAGACGTCGGAAGAATCATAGATGATGGCGACGTTGGTGGCCAGCTTGTGCTCGCCGATGTACTGTGCGGACTTCGTGCCCTGATTCGGGTCGGAGAAGCAGACACGGAATGCATTGTCATACTTCACGCAGTCGACAGCGGATCCGGACGGAGTCAGCTGGAACATGTTGTCATTGTGGGTCTCCTCGGAGACGGCGATGGAGCACGCACTGGTGACGGAGCCGAGCAGGAACTGCATGCCCCAGTCCTTCAGGGTGTTGTAGCAGTTGACGGACTGCTGGTTGTCCAGCGCATCGTCCTCGCTCTGGAGCTCGACCTGGTAGCCGTTCATGCCGCCGGCAGCATTGATCTCATCAACTGCGATCTTTGCCGCATTGGCAACGCCGTTGCCGTACTGTGCGGCACCGCCGGTCAGGGGTCCGATGACACCGATCTTGAAGGTCGCACCGGAGTCCGCTGCTGCGGCACTCGACGTGCCCTCAGCTGCAGCCGTTGTCGTTGCTGCTGCGCTGCTGTCCGTGCTGCCGGAAGATGAGCTTCCGCAGCCCGCCAGTGCCAGTGCCGCGACAGATGCTGCCATCACTGCACTCACAACTCTGTTCATTTTTTTCATAGATATTCCTCCTCTGTGAATGATGCAGATGGTTGTGCAAAGCCCGGAGGACGCAAGAGATTTTGTCCACCGGTATCTTTGTATACAAAATGAAATGATACTTGCATGAAAGGGAAATTTCAAGTCTGCAAGGACTAACTGCCCTCAAACTGCCCAAAATTTCGGTGTGTATTTCATGCATTTTGCGAAATAAACAAAAAGGAAGCCGGCAGATTCTCTGTCAGCTTCCTTGCTTCACGTCTCTCTTTTTGTATCACATCGGGGAGATGCTGTCAATTTTCAGTTTTTGGACATCTCCAGGAGCTTGTCATGCAGCTGCTGCTCGATGCCGTCGAGCTGCTGCTCGGCTTCCTTTCTCTTCTCCTTGCCTTCCTTCTGGATGGTCATGATGTCGTCCATCGCTAAGATGAGCTGTTCGTTCGTGTGCTGGAGCGTCTCGATATCGACGATGCCGCGCTCGTTTTCCTTGGCCGTCTCGACGCTCACCTGGTGGAGCTTGTCGGCGTTCTTCTTGAGGAGCTCGTTCGTCATGTCATTGACCTCCCGCTCGGCCTTTGCCGCCTGTCCTGCATGCTCCATGCCGATCGCGATGACCATCTGGTTCTTCCAGAGCGGGATCGTGTTCACGATCGTCGACTGGATCTTCTCCGCCATCTGCATGTCGGAGTTCTGGATCATGCGGATCTGCGGGGCAGTCTGCATCGAGACGGTGCGGGTAAGCTCTAGGTCATAGATCTTCTTCTCGAACCGGTCGCACTGGGCCGCAAGATCCTTTGCCGCCTGCGCATCCTCCGGAAGACCGGATGCCGCCGCCTTCTGCTGCGCCTCGACAAGGTCCTTGGAGCGGACGATCTCGAGCTTTTTCTTTCCGGCCTCGATGTACATCGTCAGTTCCTTGTAGTACGTGAGGTTCAGCTGATACATGCGGTCGAGCACCTCGGAGTCCTTGAGGAGCTTTACCTGGTGCTGCTCGAGCTGGGTCGTCACCTCGTCGACGTTGGTCTCGATCTTTGCGTACTTTGCCTTCACCTCGTCGAGCTGATTTTTCTTCTTTTTGAAGAAGCCGAGGAACCCCTTCTCGTTCTCGTCGACATCGAAGTTCTTGAGCTGGGTCACAAGTCCCGCGAGCATGTCGCCGACCTCTCCCATCTCGGATGTCCGGACGTTGTCGATTGCCTTCTGCGAGAAGTCCGCGAGGTTCTTCTGCGTGCTGACACCGTAGCTGATGATGCCGGCGCTGTCCGAAAGATCAATCTTCTCGACGAACGCATCGACCTGCTTCTGCTCCTCGGGGGTGAGCTGTGCCTCCTTCTTTGCCTTTGCCGCGAGCTCCTGTGCTTCCTTCCCGGCATCGGCAAAGGCCGTGGGAACGGTCTTCGGTTTCTCCTCCTCGACCGGTGCGCCGAACGAGAGCGTCGGTGCTGCCGGTGCCTTCTGCATGTCGTCCTGGAATGTATCCTCACTCATGTGCTGTTTCTCCTCCCTTGTGTTTGCCGTTCTGTCTCCCCTTTGGTTCCAACTATACCACAGGATCCGGATCCCGGGGAAAACTTAACAGATGTTTAAGCTTCTAGCGCTTTCCGGACGTTTTAAAATCCGAGTCCGCAAGGCCGTCCTGCTGCATCATCTTCTCCATGACGGAGATGTCGGACGAGATGTCGATGGAATCCACCTCCTGGATCTTTGTGAGAACCCGCTCGAAGGCCTCGCACACCGTATCGATCGCCCGCTCGATCTCGGTCTGCGTCCTTCTTGTCTCATCGGTCTTGTAGCGCACTCTCTCGCAGTCAAGATAGGCATTCAGGAGTTTCTCTGTCGTCGGCAGGTAGTAGGTGAGGACCTTTCGAAGGTCTCCTGCCTTCTCCGGGTGCTCCTGCACCTCCTCGAAGATGCTGCGGACGATGTTCTCGAGGCGGTAGAGCTTCTCGCTCATGATCTCGGTATCCGGGATCTCGTCGTTGATCTGACGGATCTTTTTGATGTACGCATTGCCCTCATCGAGGACCTTCTGCGCCTCCGGGGAGATGCCGGAGGCTGCAGAGGATGTCCCCTGCTTTGGCTCCTCTTTCTTCGCGCTCTGCGCTGCCTGCCTCTCCTTTTCCTCATAGGAAGCGACAGCGTCCGCATACAGGCGCCTTGCGTGGTCGGTCAGCATGACCGTGGTGCACTTCGGGTCAAAGGTTGCCTGCGGCAGGAGGTCCTGCTTTTTCATCTCGATGAGGTTCTGCTGCGTCGTCTGCGGATTTTCCATGCAGTACTTTGCAAGCTGCTGCACCGAGAAGTACTCCTTCCCGGGAAGGGCTGCCCCGTAACGGTAGTAGGCATCCACGAGCTCCCGAAACCGCCTGCTTCGTCTGCCAAGGCGCACGCACCGTGCCATTCCCCAGGCGCAGAGCGCCGCAAGAATCCCCGCGACGATCTTCGGTCCGACACCTTCAACCGCGACACAGACGCTGATGCAGGCGATGAGGAAAATGCCGATCGCAAAAGCGCCGATGGCACCGGCCAGCTGTGTCAGAAACGTACCGGTCTTTCCGGGGCGCTTCAGGAGAAAGTAGTTGCGGTTTTCCTGCTTTCTCTCACTGCCCGACCACTCTGAGGTTCTCCTCTGTGCCGGAGACCACCGGAACGCATCATTGACCTCGCGCCCGATATTCTCCGCAAGGTCTGAAAAATCGCCGCTTTTTACCGCCCGGTCCACACTGTCTGCGATGTTCTCCCCCATGCGGGAGAAGCGTCTTCCGGTATCCTGCATGTGAAAATCCTGAAAGTCCACCTTTACCCCCCTGTTACTTTCAAACTGCCCCTATCTTATCAGAAAACGCCGGGCTGTTGCACCCGGCATTTCCTCGTTTCTGATTTTTTAACGATTTTAAGACAATCTTTCGCTCTTACATTCTCTCCGGCGCCGTGAATCCGAGGACCGCGGTGCAGGCCTCGAAGATGTCGAGGGTGACCTTCAAAAGGGCGATATAGCTCTCCTTCTTCTGCACGTCGGGCTCCGCGAGGATCTTCGTCTCGTGGTAGAACGAGTTGAAGTCGTTTGCCGCCTGATAGAGGAAGGCGCAGACTCTGTTCGGCGCAAAGTCCCGATAGGCCTCGTCCATCATCGCGTTGAAGCCCGACAGGTCGAGCATGAGGTTCGTCTGTGCCTTCGAGATCGGCGATGCAACCTTGAGCTTTGCGACATCCTTTGCACCCTCGCTCTCCGCATAGCGGTGGAGGATCGATTTGATCCGGACCATCGTATAGAGCAGGTACGGGCCGGTGTTGCCCTCAAAGGAGGTGAACTTCTCCGTATCGAAGATGTAGTCCTTTGCCGGCTGGTTCTGCAGATCGCCGTACTTGATCGCGGCAAGCGCCACCTGATGGGCGGTCGTCTTTGCCTCGTCCTCCGGGATATCCGGGTTTGCCTTGATCTTGTCATACATCGCCTGATCGATGTCCGTAATCAGGGTCTCGAGCCGCATGACGCCGCCCTCTCTGGTCTTGAAGGCGTGGCCGTCCTTGCCGTTCACCGTGCCGAAGCCCACATGGCTTAAGGTGCAGTTCTCGTCTGCGAGGTGGCACTTCTTTGCCGCGCGGAAGACCTGAATGAAGTGCAGCTCCTGCCGCTTGTCGGTGACATAGACGATGGCATCCGGGTTGTAGCGTGCCTCCCGGTCCTCGATCGTTGCAAGATCCGTCGTCGTATACAGTGCTGCGCCATCGCTCTTTAAGATCATGCACGGAGGAATCTCCTTTGCGTCGGACTCTTCCGCAACATCGACGACAAGAGCGCCCTCGCTCTCGTAGGCATAGCCCTCTTTTTTGAGCCTGTCCACCATGCCGGGGATCAGGTCGTTGACCGTGGACTCGCCGTTCCACAGGTCAAAGGTCACATCGAGGCGTGCGTAGTTCTTCTTGAGATCTGCGACGGACACGTCGATGATCTTCTGCCAGAGGGCATAGAGTCCTCTCTCCTTCTCCTGCAGGCGGTGGGTGTTCTCCAGAGCCTCCGCGTAGTACTCCTTATCCTCTTTCGATCTCTTGCTCGCAAAGGGATAGATCTCCTCGAGATCGGAGACCGTAAAGGGTGCCTCCGCCGGGTACTCTCCCGTAAAGTTCGGATCAAAGTAGGGAAGCTCCGGGTGGCGCTTTTTCAGCTCCGTGATCACAAGGCCCATCTGCAGGCCCCAGTCGCCGAGGTGAATGTCGCCGATCACGGTGTCCCCGTGATAGCGCATGATGCGCTTGATGGAATCGCCGATGACCGCGGAACGAAGGTGTCCCACGTGCAGCGGCTTTGCGACGTTCGGTCCGCCGTAGTCGATGATCACGGTCTTCGGATCTCCCGTCTCCAGGCCAAAGTGATCGCTCGCCTCCATCTCACGGATATAGCCTGTCAGGAACTCCGTGTTGACGTCGCAGTTGATAAAGCCCGGCTTTACCACCTGGACGTTCTCCAGGATGTCCGATGCCTGCAGGGCATTTGCCACATCCTGTGCGATCACAAAAGGTGCCTTGTGGTACTTCTTTGCCCCGGCCATGGCGCCGTTGCACTGGTACTGGGCAAGGTCGGGCCGCGCCGATACCTGGACACGCCCGAGGGCCGGATCATATCCTGCCGTCTCGAAGGCCTTTCCCATTTCCGTGGTCAGTTCATCAATCAGATAGTGCATTTGTCTGTGTTCTCTCTTTCAGGGCGCGCTTTTCTTCGCTCTCCTTCTTCGAAAAGGCACACCCGCAGAAGTTCTGCCGGTAGAGCCCGTACATTCCGGAGAGCTCGATGGAGCGCTGATACCCGTTTTTCTTCTTGAAATCCGTCGGCAGGTAGCTGATGCCAAGCTCTCTGCCGATCATCTCCCCGATGTCGTTGATGCGTTTTGCGTCTTTCAGCGGAGAGATGGTAAGTGTTGTTGCAAAGTACGAAAAGCCGTGCGATCTGGCAGCTTCTGCTGTCTTTCGAAGACGCATTGAAAAGCACACGCCGCAGCGCTCTCCGCCCTCGGGGCAGGTCTCGAGGCCGTGAACGCTTTGAAGCCAGTTCTCCGGGTCATAGTCCGCATCGAGGATCCCGATCCTGGCGGCTCTTTCAGTCGAGTGCATCCCGGTAAAGTCCCCTTTTTCGACCTCCTCATTGTAGTCTTTAATCAGGCGCTTTTCCTCGCTTTTTCGGTGCTCGTACTCCTTTTTGTCCGTGATGTTCGGATTGTAGTAGAACACCGTGACCTCAAAGTCCTCCCTAAGATATTCCAGGCAGTAGGAGGAGCAGGGCGCGCAGCAGGCGTGGAGCAGGAGGCTCGGGCGTACCCCGTCCTTCCGGAATCCCTCGATCTTCTTCTCAAGCTCCTTTGAATAGTTCCGAACGCGGTCCATGTCAGATCTTTGCGATATCGATGACGGAGGGATCCTGCTCCTGTGCCTCATGCTCGAGGGAGGAGACGAGGGCCCTTGCGGTATCGAGGGAGGTGATCGTCGTGACACCGGTCTCGATGGCGGTTCTGCGGATCAGGAAGCCGTCGCGGCTCTCATCGCGTCCCTGCGTCGGGGTATCGATGACAAGATCGATCTTGTGGCCGAGCAGCAGGTCCATGACCGTCGGGGATTCCTGCTCGATGCGGTTGACCTTTCTCACCGCGATGCCGGCATCCCGAAGGACGTTCGCGGTGCCGAGGGTCGCGTAGATCGTGTAGCCAACCTTCTCATAGCGGCGGGCGATGTCGATGATCTCGCCCTTGTCCTTGTCGGCCACCGTGATGATCATCTGATGGTAGCACGGCAGGTTGACGCCGGCTCCCTTGAAGGCCTTGTAGAGGGCCTCGTTGAAGTCGGTGGAAATGCCGAGGCACTCGCCGGTACTCTTCATCTCCGGGCCCACCGAGATCTCGGCGCCGCGGATCTTCTCCGTAGAAAACACCGGCATCTTGATCGCGATGTGGTCCGCCTCCGGGGCAAGTCCCGGGGTGTAGCCCATGTCGGTCAGTTTGTAGCCGAGCATGCACTTCGCGGCAAGATCGACGATGGGGATGCCCGTCACCTTGGAGATGTACGGCACCGTGCGGGAGGATCTCGGGTTCGCCTCGATGATGTAGACCTCCTCGCCCATCGCGATGAACTGCACGTTGATAAGGCCCACCACATGCAGCTCCCTGGCAAGTCTCTTCGTGTACTCCGCAATCGTATCCTTCACGTGGCGGGAGAGCGTCTGTGCGGGATACACGGAGATCGAATCGCCCGAGTGGACGCCGGACCTCTCGATGTGCTCCATGACGCCGGGGATCAGGATATCCCTTCCGTCGCAGACCGCATCGACCTCGGTCTCGGTGCCCTGCAGGTACTTGTCGATGAGGATCGGGTGTTCCTGCGTGTAGCGGTTGATGACCGCCATGAACTCGTCGATCTCCTCGTCGCTGATCGCGATCTGCATGCCCTGTCCGCCAAGGACATAGGAGGGCCGGACAAGAACCGGGTAGCCCAGACGGTGGGCAACCTTCTTTGCCTCTTCCGCCGTGTAGACCGTGGCACCTGCGGCGCGCTTGATCCCGCACTTCTGCAGGACCTCATCGAAGATCTCGCGGTCCTCCGCCGCATCGACGTCCTTTGCGTCGGTGCCGAGGATCGGAACGCCCATCTTCGTCAGGGCCGCCGTCAGCTTGATGGCCGTCTGGCCGCCAAACTGCACGACCGCATAGTCGGGCTTTTCGATGTCGACGACGTTCTTCACATCCTCCGGGGTCAGCGGCTCGAAGTAGAGCTTGTCCGCGATGTCAAAGTCCGTGGAGACCGTCTCCGGGTTGTTGTTGATGATGATGGTCTCATACCCTTCCTTCTCGAAGGCCCAGGTCGCGTGCACCGAGCAGTAGTCGAACTCGATGCCCTGGCCGATACGGATGGGACCGGATCCCAGAACCAGGATCTTCTTCCGGTCGGTCACAAGATCCTTTGCCTCGTCGACATCGGTGGTGTTGTAGACCGAGTAGAAGTACGGGGTTCTTGCCTCGAACTCCGCGGCGCAGGTATCGACCATCTTGTAGCGGGCGGTGATGCCAAGGTCCATGCGCTTCTTTGCGATGTCCGCCTCCGGGATGCCGGTGTAGCGGGAGATCACCTCGTCCGGGAACTCCATGCGCTTGGCGTCTTTCAGGATATCCTCGGTAAGATCGTCCAGAGCGTGGATCTTTTTAAGCTTTTCCTCCATTCGGACCAGCGTGTGGATCCTGTCGATGAACCAGGAATCAATCATCGTGATCTCGTGGATCGTCGACTTCGAGATGCCCTTCCGCAGGGCCTCCGCGATGACCCAGATTCTCTGGTCATCGACGACGGTAAGCCTCCGGAACAGGTCGTCCTTCGAAAGGCCCGAGAAGTCGTAGGAGTCAAGCGCATCGACGTGCTGCTCGAGGGAGCGGATCGCCTTCATCATCGCGCCCTCGAAGTTCGTGCAGATGCTCATGACCTCGCCGGTCGCCTTCATCTGGGTCGTCAGGGTGCGCTTTGCCGTCAGGAACTTGTCGAACGGAAGGCGCGGGAACTTGACCACGCAGTAGTCGAGGGCAGGCTCAAAGGACGCATAGGTGTTTCCGGTGATCGGGTTCCGGATCTCGTCCAGGGTAAAGCCCAGGGCGATCTTTGCCGCAACCTTTGCGATGGGGTAGCCCGTTACCTTGGAGGCAAGAGCCGAGGATCTCGATACACGGGGGTTCACCTCGATCACGCAGTACTCGAAGCTTGTCGGGTGCAGGGCGAACTGCACGTTGCAGCCGCCGGTGATCTGGAGCTCGTTGATGATGTTGATCGCGCTGGTTCTCAGCATCTGGTACTCCTTGTCGGAGAGCGTCTGCGAGGGCGCAACGACGATGGAGTCACCGGTGTGGACACCGACGGGATCAATGTTTTCCATGTTGCAGACGGTGATGCAGTTGCCGGCAGAGTCGCGCATCACCTCGTACTCGATCTCCTTCCAGCCGGAGATGCAGCGCTCGACGAGCACCTGTCCGACACGGGAGAGACGAAGGCCGTTCTCGAGGATCTTCCGGAGCTCCACCACGCTGTGCGCGATGCCGCCGCCGGAGCCGCCAAGCGTATAAGCAGGACGAAGAACGACAGGGTACCCGATCTTCTCTGCAAACTTCACGCCGTCCTCGACGTTCTCGACGACCTGGCTCGGGGCAACCGGCTCCCCGATCTTCTCCATGGTCTCCTTGAACATCTCGCGGTCCTCGGCCTTCTTGATGGTCAGGGCCGTAGTGCCGAGAAGCTTTACGTTGTGGCTGTCAAGGAACCCGCTCTCGGCAAGCTCCATGCCAAGGTTCAGGCCCGCCTGTCCGCCGAGGGTCGGCAGGATCGAATCGGGCTTTTCCTTCTCGATGATCTTCTCCAGGGTCTTGACGGTCAGGGGCTCGATGTAGACCTCGTCCGCGATGTCCTTGTCCGTCATGATCGTTGCGGGGTTGGAGTTTACAAGGCAGACCTCAACGCCCTCTTCCTTCAGGGACCTGCAGGCCTGTGTGCCCGCATAGTCAAACTCAGCGGCCTGTCCGATGACGATGGGACCGGAGCCGATCACCAGTACCTTCTTTACATCCCGATTCTTAGGCATTGTCTACCTCCAGTCCGGCCTTTTCCATGGCGCGTCTTGTTCTCTCGCTTCCCTTTGCCTCTTCATGCAGAGCGGCAAGGCGCTTTGCATTCTCCTCGACCTCCTCCGCGGGGACGGTGCTGTGACCCGTGCGGATATTGCTGATGAAGCGGTCAAAGAGGAATCCCGTATCCTGCGGTCCGGGGCAGGCCTCCGGGTGGAACTGCACCGTAAAGATGTTCTTGCCGCGGTAGGTCAGTCCCTCGTTGGTCCCGTCGTTGACGTTCACAAAGGAGGGCACCGCAACGCGGGGGTCCACCGTGTGCTCGTCGACGGCATAGCCGTGGTTCTGCGAGCTGATGTAGACGCGGCCGGTCGCAAGGTCCTTCACCGGGTGATTGCCGCCGCGGTGACCGTAGCGGAGCTTGTACGTCTTTGCTCCGGTTGCAAGGGCAAGGAGCTGGTGCCCGAGGCAGATCGCAAAGATCGGAATATCCGATGCGTAGAGCTTTCGGATCTCCCCGATGATCGAGGTGCAGGTTGCCGGATCGCCCGGTCCGTTCGATAGCATGATGCCGTCCGGGTGGATCGCAAGGATATCCTCGGCACGGGAGAGCGCCGGGAAGACGGTGACATCGCACCCTCTTGCCGTAAGGCTCTGAATGATGTTCTTCTTTGCGCCGACATCGAGCAGGGCGATCTTAAGACCTTTGCCGTTCAGCTCTCTTACAAGAGCCGGCTTCTTTTCCTTGAGGGACCGGTTCCCCTCGAGGTACTGCTCGTACTTCTCCTCATCGAACATCGCATGTCCGGTCAGGGGTCCGTTCTCTGCAAGGTCCGTGACACCCCGCACCGTGTAGACCTCCGGGCAGGTGACCCGCTCGACCACCGGTCCGCAGCTGTAGGCGGCAAGGCGCGGCAGGATCTTTTCGATGTCATAGTTCTCATCGGTCGTGATCATGCCGTTCATCGTACCCTTGCTCCGAAGGAGCTTTGTCAGGGCTCTCGTATCGATCCCCTGGATTCCCGGAACGCCGTAGCGCATGAGGAAGGAGTTCAAAGCCTCATCGGAGCGGAAGTTTGAGGGGCTCTGGCAGGCCTGACGCACGATCAGCGCATCCGGCCAGGGTCTTGCGGACTCGAGGTCCTCCGTGCAGATGCCATAGTTGCCGATCAGGGGGTACGTCATGCAGACCGCCTGTCCCGCATAGGACGGGTCGGTCAGGACCTCCGGATAGCCGGCCATGGAGGTATTGAAGACGATCTCGCTGATCACCTCGCGCACCGCGCCGAAGTGCTCACCGACAAAGACCGTCCCGTCTTCCAGGATCAGATACGCTTTCATGCTTGTCTCTCCTTCAAGAATCTCTTTTTGCCGTGCAGACTGTTTTTCTTTGCACACAAGAAACACGTGCGCCGGACTCTCCCGCACGCACGTGTTTCGACCTATGTCAATCATGATGCTCCGCGGGACGTTCTGTGCGGGAGGCATGGGCACCCGCGGATCTTTTCAACAGAAATCTCCTTATTATAGAGCCGGAGTTTCCTTTTGACCAGTGCTTTCCTGTCGAAATCTGAGGAAATCGCAGGGATCTTTATTCAAAGTAGGACACGCCGCTCCTGAAGAGCTGCAGATCCTGATTGCCGTAGATGTTCACGGCAACAGAGTCGCCGCGCCGCTCGGAGTGCGTCATCTTGCCGAGGACTCTGCCGTCGGGGCTCGTGATGCCCTCGACCGCGCAGAAGGATCCGTTGATGTTCCACTCCTCGTCCATCGAGACATTGCCTTCCGGATCGCAGTACTGCGTTGCGACCTGGCCGTTTGCAAAGAGTTTGTCCAGCCATTCCTTCGGAGCAACGAAGCGTCCCTCACCGTGGGATGCCGGATTTACATACACGCCGCCAAGCTCCGCGTTCTGCAGCCAGGGCGACTTGTTGCTCACGACTTTGATGTAGGCCTCCTTCGAGATGTGGCGGCCGATCGTGTTGAAGGTCAGCGTCGGGGAATCGACGTTCTGGCCGGTGAGTTTTCCGTTCGGCACAAGGCCCAGCTTGATCAGTGCCTGGAAGCCGTTGCAGATGCCGAGCACCAGGCCGTCCCTCTTCTCGAGAAGATCGGTGATCGCCTCCCTGATCTTCTCGTTGCGGAAGCTTGCCGCAAAGAACTTTGCGGAGCCGTCCGGCTCATCGCCTGCGGAGAACCCGCCCGGGAACATGATGATCTGGCTCTGCTCGATTGCCTTCCGGAATTCGTCGACGGACTCGTAGATGCCCTCCGGGGTGATGTTGCGGAAGATCCGGATGACGGTCCGTGCACCCGCCTCCTCGAAGGCCTTTGCGGAGTCGTACTCGCAGTTCGTTCCGGGGAATACCGGGATGAACACGGTCGGCTGTCCGAGCTTGTGCGTGCACACATGGACGTCCTTTGCATCATAGAGAGGCGATGCAACCGGCGTCTTATCCTTTACCGCAACCGTCGGGAATACGCTCTCGAGCGGTGCCTTCCAGGTATCGAGTGCTTCGTCCATCGTGACGATCGCACCGGCATAGGTGAACTGTCCGTCGTCCGTCACCGTGCCGACAACGTCGTACCCGGCATCCTCGATCGCATCGAGTTCCTCGAGGCCATCCTGCGAAATCTCAAGAAGAAGGTTCCCCATGCCGTTTGCAAAGAAATCGCGCACCGGCAGCCTGTCGCTGAAGGCGACCCCCATCTTGTTGCCGAAGGCCATGTTTGCGGCAGCTGCTGCCGTGCCGTAGGAATCAACCGCATAGGCCGCCTTCACGACGCCCTTCCGGATCAGGGCGGTCACGGCTTCATACACGCCGATGACCTCGTCATAGACCGGGATATCGTACTCATCGCGCGGGATCTTCACCTCGACGAGAAGATCGCCGGCGTTTTTCAGCTCCGGTGTCAGGATATCGGACTTATGTGCGACATCGACGGCAAAGGAAACCAGCGTCGGCGGGACATTGATCTCCCGTCCCCTGTCCTCGAAGCTTCCGGACATGGAGTCCTTGCCGCCGATCGATGCAATGCCGTAGCCGATCTGCGCATCATAGGCACCAAGAAGCGCTGCAAAGGGCTGCGACCAGCGGCGAGGCTCGCTGCTCATTCTCCGGAAATACTCCTGGAACGTGAAGTGGAGCTTTTCGAAGTCACCGCCGGATGCGATGATCTTTGCGATCGACTCCGTCACCGCCCAGATCGCTCCGTGGTACGGGCTCCAGCTGGACAGATACGGATCAAAGCCGTAGCTCATCATCGTGATCGTATCGGTCCTGCCGCCAAGGACCGGCAGCACCGCTGCCATCGCCTGGGTCTTCGTCAGCTGATACCTGCCGCCATAGGGCATCGTCACCGTTGCGGCACCGATGGAGGAATCGAAGCGCTCGACAAGGCCCTTCTGGGAGCAGACGTTGAGATCGGAGAGCGTTCCGAGGAAGCTCTCCCTGAACATGCTTCCGTCCCTTGCGTCCTCATCGGCATCTTCGAGGACGGACGCGGCCTTCTTTGCCGCGATCTTCTCAAAGTAGTTGTCCTCCTTCGAGGGAGCATCGACCTCGACATCAGTCTCCTGGTGTGCGCCGTTGGTGTCAAGGAAGGCACGGGAGAGATCGACGATCGGCTTACCGCGCCAGTTGAGGACAAGACGGGGCTCCTTCGTGACAACCGCCACCGGCGTTGCCTCGAGGTTCTCCTCTGCCGCATAGGACAGGAACGTGTCCTTGTCCTCCGGCGCGACAACCACCGCCATGCGCTCCTGGGATTCGGAGATCGCAAGCTCGGTGCCGTCGAGGCCCTCGTACTTCTTCGGCACGAGGTCGAGGTTCACGGACAGGCCGTCCGCGAGCTCGCCGATGGCGACGGAGACGCCGCCGGCTCCGAAGTCATTGCACTTCTTGATAAGGTGGGATACCTCGGGTCTGCGGAACAGGCGCTGGAGCTTTCGCTCGGTCGGGGCATTGCCCTTCTGGACCTCGGCGCCGCAGGTCGACAGGGACTTCTCGGTGTGCGCCTTGGAGGCACCCGTTGCACCGCCCATACCGTCGCGTCCGGTTCTGCCGCCGAGCAGAATGATGATGTCACCCGGCTCGGAGTTCTCACGCACGACGTTCTTTCTTGCCGCAGCGCCCATGACCGCGCCGATCTCCATGCGCTTTGCCACGTAGTCGGGGTGATAGATCTCGGTCACGGATCCGGTCGCAAGACCGATCTGGTTGCCGTAGGAGGAATAGCCCTGAGCCGCGCCGGTGACGAGCTTCTTCTGCGGAAGCTTGCCCTCGAGGGTCTCGCTCACCGGGACCGTGGGATCGGCCGCACCGGTGACTCTCATTGCCTGATAGACATAGCCGCGGCCGGACAGCGGATCACGGATGGCGCCGCCAAGGCAGGTCGCCGCACCGCCGAAGGGCTCGATCTCGGTCGGGTGGTTGTGGGTCTCATTCTTGAAGAAGACCAGCCACTCCTCCTCCACGGGGCCGTTGCCGTAATCCACGCGGATCGGCACCACGACGGAGCAGGCGTTGTTCTCGTCGGACTCCTCCTGATCGGTGAGCTTGCCGTCGGCCTTGAGCTTCTTGAGACCGATGAGCGCCATGTCCATAAGGCACGGATACTTGTCCTTCCGGTTTCCCTCAAGCTCCTGTCTCGTGTCCTGATAGGACTGGAAGCTGGTCTGCATCGGGACCGTGTAGTAGCCCTCATCGAAGGTGACGTTTTTGATCTCGGTCGCAAACGTCGTGTGACGGCAGTGATCGGACCAGTAGGTATCGAGCACGCGGATCTCGGTCATCGTGGGATCGCGCTTCTCGTCGTTTGCAAAGTAGTTCTGGATAAAGGAGAAATCCGCAAAGGTCATCGCAAGGCCGAGGGAATCATAGAGATCCTTCAGGTCCTTTTCGCCCATGGAGATGAAGCCCGTGAAGACCTTGACATCGGGTGCCTCGGGATACTTCGTGACAAGCGTCTCCGGCTTCTTTTCGTCCGCAACTCTCGAATCGACGGGGTTGATGATGTCCTTCTTGATTCTCTCGACATCCTCATCGGTAAGGTCGCCGATCAGGATGTAGGTCTGTGCGGTCTTGATCACCGCGCTGGAGTCGGGGTTCAGGAGGCGGATACACTGCTCTGCGGAATCGGCTCTCTGATCAAACTGTCCGGGAAGGGGTTCCACGGAAAAGACCTTTGCCCCCTCCGGCACCGGGAAGGTCTCGCGGTAGAGATCATCGACCGGCGGCTCGGAAAAGACGCAGCCGCACGCCGTCTCAAAGACGTCGTCCCGGATGTTTTCCACATCGTAGCGGATCAGAAGGCGCAGATCCTGAATGCCCGTGATCCCGAGGAACGTTTGGATCTCCTCGAAGCGCTGCGCTGCCCTGACCGCGTAGGGCTTTTTCTTTTCCACATAGACTCGTTTTACTGTGCTCATCCTTGTCTCCTTATGCCTGGCTGAACGTTGGTTTCCTTTTATCTATGAGTTTCTGTTGTATATGGGATCGTACCGCACTTACGGTACCGGATCTGTCATGAGATCATCGAGGAGATAGGAAAATTCCCGCTCGATCTCCTCCTCTGTCAGGTGCATCGTGCCGGATGCGGTCTTCATGCCCTCGATCACGTACATCATGTGCTCGGCGTGGAGCCTTGGGTTTACCCGGCGGAATTCGCCGCTCTGCATGCCAAGCTTCAGGAGATATTCAAGGACCTTGACTGCCGCCTCGAACTTCTCCCGGATGGCCCCCGTATCCTCCCCGGAGAGCGCATACTCGAGCTGCGCGCGAAGAAGCGTCCCCTCCTTCCCGGAGAGCTCCTTTTTCTGCTCGTCAAGGAAGATCCGCAGGATCTCTCCGGCACTTGTCACGTCCCTGATCCGCATCTCAAAGACGCCGTCGTCCTCGAGGGCGTCCTCCTTCAAAACCGCGGAGAAGATGTCCGCGGTCCCCGTAAAGTAGAGATAGAGTCCTCCGCGCGAGATCTTTGCCTCGTTGGCGATGTCCTTCATCGTCACCCGTGTATAGCCCATGCGCGAGAACACGTTTCTTGCGCAGCGGACGATGAACTGTTTTTTTTCTTCGGATCTGGTTGCCATGTCGAGGGAATTATAGCACAGAAAGTTCTCAGCGCCTCAGCGTCGCATACTGTTTTCTGCGGAAGAGGTAGCCGACAATGACGATGACAAGACAGCCGAGGACACACAGGTAGAAGGAAAAGCTGCGCGAGAGGAGTTCGAGCTGCAGAGCGCCGGTCGAATCCATCAGGGCAGAGAGGCCGTTGTAGAGAAGGTAGTCGGACACGCCCATGCCGCCCGGGATGGGAACGCACAGGGATCCGATCATCGTAAAGATCTGGGTCGTGAGCACCGTGCCGAAATGGGAAAGCGTCCCGCCGGTTGCCATGTACATCAGCGGGCAGACGAGCATCTGACAGAAGCGCTGCACCACGTTCAGGCCAAAGACCGCAAGAAGGGCAAGGAACTGGCCCTTCATCACGGAGCAGGATGTCATGTAGTCGGAGATCAGCTTGTCGAAGCGGTCAATCCAGTACTCCCGGCGCTTCACCCAGTTCTTTTTTGCAAGACCGTTGATGATCTTCACCGAGAGCTTCTTGAACTGATTGCCGAGCTTCAGGCACAGGATAAAGAAGATCGAGAGCGCAAGCACCGCAAGGTATCCGAGGATAATGAGAAACTTCGCAAAGAGGGAGAACCCCCGGAACACCGAGGGGTCGATGAAAAGACCGGTAAGACCCGTAAAGAGCGCCGCGAGGGCATGGGTCACCAGATACATCATGAGAATGGCCGACATGAATCCGCCCGGGATCCCGTCCCGGTGCATGAACCAGCCGCAGGCCGGCTGTCCGCCGGAGGCAGACGGGGTGATGGATGCGCAGTAGATATCCGCCGCCGCATAGGTCACACCCTGCCAGATCGTTGTCGTATAGCTGTTTTTCCGGAGCAGGTACATGAGGGCGAGGCCTTCAAAGAAGACATAGCCCGCCACACAGACAATGGCAAGAAAGAGCCACCCCTTTTTGGACGATGCAAGTGCCGCCATCAGATCGGACCAGGAAAGGTCCCGGCTTGTGGAGAGCATGGCGACAATGGTGAGCACGGCAATGAGCATTGCGACAAGTGCCCACAGAAACTGTTTGCTTTTCTTCATATAACGTTGTTTCCCTTTCAGGACGAAAGTGTATCTCCCCGTTCCCGATTGTAGCACAAGGGCGCATCTGTCACACTCTTTTATTTGCCCCCGCGCCTTTGCCGGTACGCCTCAAAGGCCTCATCTTCCCTCTGCTGCCGCTCTTCCTCTTCCTGGCGCCTTGCCTCTTCCTCTTCTCGCCTCTTATCCTGCTGTCTTAAGTACGCTTCTTTCATCTTCCGCTCCTTTTCGAGGGAGAGCGGGGAAAAAACGGTCTTTCGAAACAGCACGAGGATCGGGTGGGACAGAAGCGTCCCCGTAAAGCCGCCGCAGGTATCGATCAGAACATCCCGAAACTGCGGGCTCCGGCCCGCCGAGAAGGTCTGGTGGTACTCGTCGGTGCAGGCATAGCCAAAGCAGATGAGAACCGTCCACAAAAACAGCCAGCCGCCCCTGACGCCGTAGACGTAGAGCGGAATGGCAAGCGTCACCGCAAACAGGGCATACTCCGAGAAGTGAGCGGCCTTTCGCACGTAGAACTCCATCTGCTCGCAGATTCTCTCCTGCTCCTCGGGGGTCCAGTTCCGGTGGAACCTATAGTTCACCGAGTGCACGATGGTTTCCGTCACCTGCATCGAGAGCTGGGAGGAGTCTGTGGAGTCCTGCGCCGAGAAATTGAAGATCATGCACGCCACGAGAATGGCGGGCAGGAAGGAAAGCGGTTTTAGCAGGAAGCGGAAAAACTTCTTGAAAAACAGTTTCGTATAGTTCATTTCGATTCTTTGAGATCCTTTTCGATCCGCTCGACGGCAAAGAGCGCCGCGCCCAGGGCGCCGCACAGCTGTGCCTTCTCACTGATATAGATCGGCCGATGGAGATTTTCCTCGAGGGCGCGCACAATGCCCTCGTTTCTTGCAACGCCGCCGGTCATCATGAGCGTTGCGTCGTCCCTCGTACTGCCGGTGGAACGGTTTCCGTCCTCCGGCCCCAGGCGGTTTGCAAGGGCACCGACCCGCTGCGCAATGGAGCGGTTCAGTCCGTGAATGATATCCGGCACCGCCCTGTTCTGTGCAACAAGGGACACCACCTCGGACTCCGCAAATACCGTGCACATGGAGGAGATCGTGATCTCCTCGTTCCAGGATAGCCCGTTCTTTGCCATCTCCTCGATGGAAAGCCCGAGAGCCCCCGCCATCATCTCGAGGAAGCGTCCGGTTCCCGCGGCGCACTTGTCGTTCATGAGAAAGTTCGTGACGTTGCCGTTCTCATCGACCCTTATCGCCTTCGAGTCCTGTCCTCCGATGTCGATGATCGTCCGGACAATCGGGTGCAGGAAGTGGGCACCGTGGGCGTGGCAGGTGATCTCGGTCACCGACCCGTCGCCCTCCCCAAGATACGCTCTGCCATATCCCGTGGTCACGATCTGCAGCACCTTTTCCCGGGGGATCCCCGCATCGTCCAGTGCCATCTGCAGGCACTTCTCGGCGCTCACGTTCGCGCCGCCCCCGGTGGGGACGATCCTCGAGGCGACGATCTGCCTGTCCTTATCCAGAATCACCACATCGGTGCTCGTGGAGCCGCTGTCGATGCCGGCTCCGAAATAGCCTTCCCGTTCTGCCATGTGTCTCTGTTCTCCTGTAAGGGCCGCGCCCTTTTTCTCCATCACCCCGATGGTCTCGGCAAAGGCCTCGATCCGGGTCCTCAGCTGCCCCAGGCTCTGCCCCGTGTAATCGGTCTCGATCTTGAGGAGCGGCACCTGCACTCTGTTCTTGATCTGCGCGTACTCAAAGCCGTAGTAGTCGCAGAACTGAATCGTGTGATAGACGATCCCGACAAGGTTGTCGTCCAGAAAGATCTTCTCGCGCCTCGTGTGGTTGTTCATGCGATAGCAGGGAAGCTGCGAGAGAAGGGCCTGCGCGTAGAGGCGAAACAGGGTCTTCTCGTCCGGAGCAGCCGCCATGCCGGCAAGATCGGATGACAGATCCCGGCTCCCGAGGCACGTGAGGTTCACGGTCTTCTTCCCGGTGCTCCTTCGGATCTCTTCCTCGAGTTCCGGAAAGGCCCGAACGCCCAGGATCCCGACATAGGGCTCCTGCGGGAGCTGGTTTCTGGTAAAGGATGCGAGGAAGGCTGCCCGATCGAACGTCTTCTTCGTGTGCTCCTCATACGCTTTCTTCAGTGCCAGGAGCCGGTCCGCAAAGCGGTCCACCTGGCACTCCTCGTCGGTCCTTGGAAGATCGAGAAGGTAGAGAAAGTCCAGATTCCCCTTTGCCTTCAGGATGTCATACACCCTTCGCATGCTGTCGCAGCAGTTCGTGAGGATAAGGTTCCTGACCCCCTGATCCTCCACAAGCTCGATAAGCGACCTGGAGAACCCGCAGAGGTTCGAGGGTGCGATCTTATCCGCCTTGCCGATCGTCTTCGGCAGCTGATTTAAGGGGCTCACACTCTCCCCGAAGCCTGCAAAGAGCTCGAGCGGTGTATATTTGCACACATAGGAAATCATTGATGTTCCCTCTTTTGCTGCAGCATCTCCACGAAGGCCTGGGTCCTTGTGAGGATCTGCCCGTCCGGTGTGTTACCGGGGTTGCACCCGTCCCCGTCGAGAATGATCGCCGGGATCTTTGCATCCTCCAGGGCATCCCGTATGATCCCCGCGGCGCCGATCGTCACGCGGCACCCCCAGTGAGAGAAGATCACAACGCCGTCCGCACCGGTCTTTTTTGCAAGAGCCACGTTGTAGTCGGCCCGGTCCGTTGCGGAGCCGTTGAAGATCGAGTACACCATGCGCTGCGCCATGCCGCGGAAGGGATCGTTTTCATCGACAATGCGGAAGCCATCCGCCGAGAGGTCATTGGCTGCAAGGCAGATGTCCGGAGAAAAGTTCAGCCACTGCCGAAGGGATGGTTGCATGAACGGGAACATGTGCACCCAGTTGATGCGGATCGCATCGGATGCAGGAGCCTGCTCCATATCCTGCAGGTACATCTTTGCATACGTCTCTGCCGTCTTCGTTCCGGAGAAGATCCTCGACATGAAGATTCCGTACATCTCCGCCGTCATCATGGACGGAAGCGTGTGCGTTTTCTGGAGGGAGAGGGCTCTCATGTAGTCAAAAGAGGCCCGGTTTGATCCCGCGACAAGTTCTGCAAGAGCCTCGTCCTCAATCGTCTTCTTTGTAAGATCACAGAGGAAGGCCTTAAGTTCTACCAGCTGCCCCCGGACGTACTGGACCGCGTCCTCGTTCTTCTCCCAGGGAACCTCGATGTAGAACGCCGGAATCTCCCGCTTCTCCTTGAGGTACGGGAAGGTCATCATGTTGCCGTCGCAGGCAAGATTCGTGTAGACCATGAACGGCGGCATGCGGACAAGCTCCGAGTCCGAAGCCCCCAGGAATACCCGGTGGAAGGAGCACATCGTGTCAGGAAAACCTTCCCTCGATGTGACATCGAGAAAGACCTTCTCGAGGGACGTCCCCGCAAGATAGCAGGAAAGCGCCTCCACGGAATAGGGGTTCACCCCGGCTGCTGCAAGCAGCTCTCCCGGGACAAAGAGGCTTGCCATGCAGCACTCCTCCGGCTTTGTGAGCGCCCTGATGATGCACTTCATGACCTCGTCGGAAGCATACCGCTTTGCAGGCGAGAGCCTTTTGTCCGGGTGGACCTTTCCGTAAGCGAGAAAGGCCCGGTATCCTGCGGCGAGGATCTGCCGCGCAGCGGCCGGGTTCTTCTCCAGTGTTTTCTGAAGAAACGCGGCAAAGGATTGTCTTACGTCCATGTGATGTCCTTTCGGATACAAAAAAAGCGGAACTGCGCAATCAGTTCCGCCAGCAGAGGTGCAGCGATTCGAACGCTGATTGGCGGTTTTGGAGACCGCAGGACTAGCCCTTATCCGACACCTCTAGTTCATTGTACCGCATATCCTGCGGCACTTGATGGATTATAGCACAGCACTGCAAAGCCGGCAAGAAGGAATCTCCTTCAAAGCTGTGTGTAAACAAAGGAATCTGCCTCCTAGATTTCTGTATATTCAAAAAGACACCCCGGAAGATGACTCTTCCGGGATGTCCCTCTGACTGTATGAGAGATGTTCTACTCTTCGTCCTCGTAGTAGTCGATCGCAAAGAGCTCCTCTCCTGCCTTCACCGGGCCGTTGGTGAGAAGACGGTACTTCTTGTTCTCATCATCTGCCTCGGTGTCGAGGATCGGTGTCGCAACACTCGGCGCATGGCTCTTCAGAAAATCCAGATCAATCTTCATGATCGGCTGGCCCTTTTTGACCGTATCACCGGTATTCACAAGAGGTGTGAAGCCCTGGCCTTTCAAAGCCACGGTATCGACGCCCACATGGATCAGGAGTTCCACACCGGAATCGGTGGTGATGCCGATCGCATGCTTCGTGTCAAAGACAAGGGAGATCTCGCCGTCTTCCGGCGCATAGACCGTGCCGTCCGCGGGGACAACCGCGGCGCCAAGACCCATCATGCCCTGGGCAAAGCCCTCATCAGGCATCTCGGAGAGCGGCATGGCCGTTCCGTTCATCGGGCTCGAGATCTTGACGACCTTCACGAGCTTTTTCTTCTTTTCCGGCTTTGCCTCTTCCTTCGGTGCCTCTGCAGGTGCTTCCGGTGCAGCCTCATTGGTATTGACCTCGACATCCGGTGCGTTGTCCAGGTAGTCCTCAAGATTCGACTTGATCACCGCAACATTCGGTCCGTAGATGACCTGAATGCCCTGTCCCTTGTGGACGATGCCGGCAGCTCCGGTGCTCTTTAAGAGGGCATCATTGACCAGTTCCGGCTTCTTGACGGTCACACGAAGTCTTGTTGCGCAGGCATCGACATCGGAGAGGTTTGCCTTTCCGCCGAGAGCATTTGCAATCGTCTCGGAGATACCGCCAGATGCTGCTGCAGCTCCGGTCTTGCTGTCACCCTTTCCCTTGGAAGCCAGGTACTCGGCCTTGGAGTGCATGTGGGTATCCTCGTCGTCATCCTCACGTCCCGGCGTCTTGAAGTTGTGCTTCTTGATGAGGTACTTGAAGATAAAGTAGTACAGGAAGAAATACACGACGCCGCAGGGCAGAATCAGAAGCCAGCTCGTCTTCGCATTTCCCTGCAGGATACCGAAGAACAGAAGATCCAGCAGTCCTCCGGAGAACGTGACGCCGACTGCGATGTTCAGGATGTGGGCTACCATGTAGCAGGAACCTGCCAGCAGAACCTGTACCAGGAAGAGCTCGGGTGCTGCGAACAGGAACGAGAACTCGATGGGCTCCGTGATACCGGTCAGCATGGATGCAAGCGCTGCAGAGAGGAGAAGGCCTCCTGCCTGCTTCTTCTTATTCGGTTTTGCGGTCTGATACATGGCAAGAGCTGCGCCCGGCAGACCGAAGATCATGAAGATGAACTCACCGGAGAAGTACCGGCAGGCGTTTGCGGAGAAGTGCGTGATCTCCGAGGAGTGCGCCAGCTCCGCAAAGAAGATGTTCTGTCCGCCGTAGTAGGTGACACCGTCGATGACCTCGGTGCCGCCGACAGCGGTCTGCCAGAAGGGCATGTAGAACACGTGGTGCAGGCCGAACGGAATCAGGGCACGCTTGATGACGCCGAAGAGGAAGGTTCCGAGGTATCCGGAAGCCTGTACGGCGCCGCCGAGGGCATTGATCCCGACGGAGATCGGCGGCCAGACAAAGTACAGCAGGATGCCGACAAAGGTGTAGACAATGGTGGAGATGATCGGCACAAAGCGGGAGCCGCCGAAGAACGAGATCGCATTCGGGAGCTGGATCTTGTAGAAGCGGTTGTGGAGGGCCGCCACGCCAAGACCGACGATAATACCGCCGAAGACACCCATCTGCATCGTGGTGATGCCAAGGCTCTGTGTCAGAGCACTTGAGAGGATGGTGGCATTCTCGGTCATCGCACCGGTGGAATCGATCTGCCCCGTGATGAGCAGCATGCCGTTGATGGAGGTGTTCATGACGACGTAGGCGATGAAGGCAGCAAGTGCTGCGACTTCCTTCTCCTTCTTCGCCATGCCGATGGCAACACCGATGGCGAACAGCACGGCCAGGTTGTTGAAGATGGCGTTGCCCACCGACTTGAAGATGGTGTTGACGCCCCACATGATGGTGCCTTCACCGAAGATGGAGACCAGATGGTAGGTTTCCAGCGTGGTCTCATTGGTGAAAACGCTGCCCAGTCCCAGGAGTATGCCTGCGACGGGCAGGATAGCGATCGGCAGCATGAAACTTCGGCCGATCCTCTGCAGTACCGCGAAGATCTTGTCTTTCATGGACAAACCCTCCTCATAGAACAAATATGAATTTTCCACGTAACTGTTCAGTTGGGTCAGAATGATAGCCCTGCTCCGATTGTAAGCGGCGGCATACAAAAAGACCAGTTCTAGCCGCGCATCTAATCGAAGATGCGCGGCTTAACCGGTCCTCTGGTTTTGAAAT
>Ga0256406_1001304_pt1 | contig 41000 bp, 28 predicted proteins | sample RumenRJG_03DNA_FD_185986 | JGI IMG/M metagenome (GOLD analysis project Ga0256406, IMG submission 185986) | Bovine rumen microbial communities from Lethbridge, Alberta, Canada - RJG_03 | ecosystem: Host-associated > Mammals > Digestive system > Stomach > Rumen | place: Canada: Alberta | collected... | reverse complement strand
TACAGCAGGAGGTAGAGAAATACCTGAGAGAAGCCCACCGCGGTACGGTGCTCGTCTCGCCGTTTATCTCGCCGGCAGAGAAGGCCGTCTTTGAGGCCTGCTATCGGGAAAGGCTCCCCATGATACATATCGTCAACCGCGGTCTGGACGGCAAGTTCAACTACCCTTCCGGCAGAGACCTGTCGGGCTGCTCCGATGGCTTCCTGTTGGTGCTGGCCCCCTATGCCGACTATAGCGCCGAAACCGCTGCCGCCCGCATCACCCGCGCGCAATGCCTCGACATGAATGCCTATGCCGCCGCCCTGGCTACCGTCACGCTAGCGTAGCCTTCGCTCCCTTCGTTCTGTGCTCGGCACTTAAGTTCAGTTCTCGGCACTTAAGTGCTGAGCACAGAACGAAGCACCCCCATTTCCTCGATGAAATGGGGGATTTTTGTGCGGGGACGAAAAGTACAGGGGAGCGGGGGAGTGGCAGAATTTACAAAAATGTGGCAGAATTTACAAAAAATGCATTCGAGGGCGTTTTGCTCTTGCAGGAATGGAAGAATTTTCGTAAATTTGCCTTGTCTTTTTCAACCTAAGACAATAAGACAGTGTGCAAAATGAAAAACGAATCTGAACAACAACTAAAACGCAACAGCGTTGTCTGCCCCAAATGCGGACAGCGAACCACCTTTAACTTGATCATGGACGCCATCGACGACGAGGGCGAGTTCTACCGGTGCCAGCACTGCGGCTGGCCGTTCCATTACAAATAGCCGACGAGAGAACGAGTCTTTTGACGAAGGCTGCGATTAAGCGAGTGCAGAACGATGCTTGCATCAGTTATGCCGAGCGTGAGCAGGCTCGACCGAAGGTCAAAGACGAGAAGACGAGAAAAATTAAATTAAACAAGCGATCTTTAACTTACTGAGACAAACGGATATTTTCTGGGTTTTAGAGCCCCTTGATAAGGGGCAGCTATAATGCAGGATAAAAAAATCAAGCTCCTTGGTGGGAATATTGGGAAAAAGTGTTATCTTTGCAGCCAGAAAGTATAAAACGATACGATTATGGCAACACTGGTATTACAGATTCCCGACGAGAGCCTTGTTTCCAAGGTGAAGCAGGCCTGCAAGATGCTTGTGGGCGTGACTTCGGTAAAGGTGCAAAAACCTGCAAAGCAAAAGGAGTTCGACATCACGAAGACCAAGGGCTTTCAGGAGGCCCTTGACGACGTGAAGCACGGCCGCGTTACTCACTATGACTCTGTGGACGACATGTTCAGGAGCGTGTTAGGCGAAGAGGCATTCAGTAAACTCCGCAAAAGCAATGTATAGTGTTGATACTACCAAGCGCTTTGACAAAGACTTGAAGCGCTGCCTGAAGCGAGGCCTTAACTTGCAGCTAATCCTTGATGCTATCGCCCTGCTCCGGACTACAGGCACGCTGCCCGCAAAGTACCGCCCGCACAAGTTGGTTAACCAGCGCGTTGAAACATGGGAGTGTCACATCGAACCTGACTGGCTGATGACGTGGGAGCAGAATGATACGGAGCTAACATTACTCTTCCTGCGAACAGGCACGCACTCAGACTTGTTCTGACATACTAGACATTCCCCCAAGACATAATATCCGCCGAGACATCGAGAGATGTGCTCGGCGGTATTTTATATCCTTTAAGTCCGAAAATAAATAATGTCTAAGGAGTCAAGGAGTGGCGGCGCTGGTGCCGACAGAAGAAATCCCAGACTCCTTATATATCCAGTTGGTGACACTGAAGCCCGTATACTGCTTGAAGGCCAGACTGAAGGTGCTGTAGCTACGGTAGCCGCTGCGCCCGGCCAGGAGCTTAGCGAGTCGTTCACGACCAACCATGAAGTCTCGGTCTACACCGGTGAGCACTTCAAAATTACCGTAGGTGATAAGGGCAGCGGAATGGGATTCTATTTGGCTGAAAACAAGTACGCCACCATCGAAGCGCTTAACGGCGAGATCATCACCAAGGTGGAATTAACCAAAGGCTATTATTACATCAATAATTTCTACTGTGAAGTTGGCACCACCAACATCAGCGGCGATGTGGCCACCGTCAGCGGCGTGAACAACACAAGCCTGACCTTCACCGCTAGCGGCGCCCTCCAAATCAAAGCCGTCAAGGTTTACTACACCGCCCCCGAGCCCGACGTCGAGGTGACCATCAACGAGGCCAAGAGCGAGGCATCGTTCGAGATGCCGCAGTACGACGTGACCGCTACCTACACCATCAAGCGCGACATATCGGTGGACGTGACCGCCACCATGGGCGACGGCACCGACGGCGTGCGCTACCGCGTGAAGAAGGCACAGCAGGGCGATGGCTATGAGCCCGCCGAGATGGACATGATGCAGGTGCTGGCACTCGTAGCCGTGAACGACGGCATCGAGCAGAAAGCCCTCACACTGAATCAGGACTACTTCTGCCGCATCTATAAGCTCGACGAGCAGACACTGCAGCCCACCGACGACGGCGTCAAGCTTGCCGACTTCGACTTCGCCCCCGGCCTCTACGCCCTCAAGGCCTTCGCCCTGGATGACAGCGACTACGCCGGCGAGACCGCCCTCTCCAACACCTTCCAGCTCTTCCAGGGCTATCAGGTGGTAGTGCCTGCCGGTGAGTTCATCACCTACTATAAGGACGAGCCCCTCTACGTGGAGGACGAGGCCGCCGAGCTCTACACCATCGAGAGCGTAAACGGCGACCAGGCCGTGCTCAGCGACAGGAGCGACGCCATGCCAAGCAACACGCCAATGCTGGTTTATAACAAGAGCAATGAGACGAAGGTCATCCTCCTCATCCCATGCGCCGAGCCCGACATGGCCATCACCGTAGCACCTGAGTTCCAGGGAACCCTCACCGGCACCACCATCGCCGCCAGCACCGAGGGTACGACCAACTACGCCCTCAACGGCAAGGCCTTCGTCTTCGTGAAGAACGCCATCGAGGTAGGCCCCAACAAGGCATGGCTGAGAGTCAACACTGGCGAGCCCAGCGCACGAATCACGCTGGTATTCGACAGCGAAGCTACGGGAATAAAAACAACGGATTGCACGGATTACACGGATTCAGTATGGTACGATCTGAACGGCCGCAAGGTTGCTGCTCCTAGCAAGAAGGGCATCTACATCATGAATGGCAAAAAAGTCGTGGTGAAGTGAGAGAGTTTTAAACAACGCGCTCGGCGACGCAAGGAGACGCTTGCTACCGCAGGGACGCAAGAATTAAGACGAATGAAACGCGCTCGACCTCTGGTCGCTTGCTACCGAAGGGACGCAAGAATTGATGTCGTAGACATTCGAAATAAATATAAAAAAAATTAGTGTCATTCGTGAAATCCGTTTTAATTCGTTGTTGAAAAGAAAAACAAGAACATTAAAGTATTTATGTATATGAAGAAAAAGATATTTTCATTGCTCGTGCTGCTGCTAACCGCAGTGACGGGCGCGTGGGCGGATATCATTCCGACCTACGACCTCACCGTGGGCACCAACGACCACAGTACCATGAAGTTCTACGTGGGTCAGGATGAGGTGACAAAGGCCAAGGAAGGCGAGACCGTGACCATCGTTGTTACGCCTGATGAGGGCTGGTCAATCGGTAATGTTACTGGTCAGTGGATTGCCGCCATGGCAAAGGCTCCACGCCGTACAGCCGGCGTCGGCCTGCTGCAGGATGTGGACGTGACCTTTGTTTCTGAGGACGCACAGACCGGCGCACATACCTACACCTTCGTGATGCAGCGCGCCAAGGCAGAGTTCAGCGTGGTGTACAAGAAACTGCTGACCCATGCCGACATCAGCATCACGGTGTCTGACGTGACCTACTCAGGTCAGGCCCAGCAGCCTGATATCTCCGTGAAAGACGGCGACAAGAATCTGGTTCAGGGTAGAGATTTTGCCGTGACCTTCTCGAACAACACCAACGCCGGCACAGGCATCGCCACCTTCAGGGGCGTCGGCACTAACTATGCGGGCGAGAAGAAGGTGGAGTTTAAGGTGAACAAGGATAAAGGCTCTGTGCTGTTCTATCCCTCGGAATGCAAAAAGACCTTTGGTGACGCTAACTTCATCCTGAAGCCGAACATCAAGGGTGACGGTGTGTTGACGTTCAAGTCGGACAAGCCCGAGATTGCCGCTGTTGACGCCGCCACTGGCGAGGTGACCATCAAGAGCACCGGTAAGGTAACTATCCGTGCCAACATGGCTGAGAGCGACAACTATTTCGGCAGTACAGACTGGTGCGAGCTGATTATTGCGCCCAAGGCTATGGCTAATGGCATGTTTGCTGAGATTTCTACGCCTGTCTATACTGGCGAAGCACTCGTTCCTACTGTGGTGATGAAGGACGGCGAGACTGTGATGAAGGCCAATACCGACTACACCCTGGCCTTTGAGGACAACCTGAACGCTGGCACCGCTAAGGTGACTGCTACTGGTGTTGGCAACTATCAGGGTACGGCTACGGCTACGTTTACTATTGGTCAGGCTGCGCTGACAGCCGTTACGCTGGCTAAGACCAGTCTGGTGTACAACCAGCAGGAGCAGACCGCACAGGTGACCAGCGTCAATGCCGGCAACGTGGAGGTGCCTGCTGATGGTTATGAGGTAACTGGCAACAAGGGCACCAACGTGGGCACTTATACTGCTACCATTACTGGTAAGGGTAACTTCAAGGGCAGCGTTACGGCTCAGTTCAACATCGTGGCCGACAACAACGCAGTGTTCGACATGACACTTGATCCTACTGAGTATGTATACGACGGAACAGAGAAGAAACCCGCCGTTACTGTGAAGGACGGCAACGCTGTTCTGGTTGAGGGCACTGACTACACCCTGACTTATGCCAACAACATAAATGCCGGTACTGCTAAGGTGACTGCCACTGGTAAGGGGAATTACGCCTGCACCAAGACTGTGGAGTACACCATCAAGAAGGCCGACGTCACGATGACGGCACCTGAGGCTAAGGCCAACCTGGTTTACAATGCTCAGGCTCAGACTCTGGTTGCTGCCGGCACAGTGCAGGGCGGCGAGATGCAGTATGCTTTGGATGATGAGACCTTCGCTACAGCTCTGCCTACTGGCACCGATGCCAAGGAGTACACTGTTTCTTATAAGGTAGTGGGTGACCAGAACCACAACGACGTGGAAGCTCAGACCATTAAGGTGACTATCGCCCAGGCTGCGCTGACTGCCGCTACACTGAAGGAAACCAATCTGGTGTACAACCAGCAGGAGCAGACTGCACTGGTGGCCAGCGTGAGCGCCGGCACACTTACTGTTCCTGAGGGTAGCTATGAGGTGACTGGCAACAAGGGCACTAACGTGGGCACTTATACCGCTACCATCACTGGTAAGGGTAACTTCAAGGGCAGCGTTACGGCTCAGTTCAGCATCGTGGCCGATAACTCGGTATTATTTGACCTGACTCTTAATCCAACAGAGTATGTGTACGACGGCACTGAGAAGAAGCCTGCTGTTACTGTGAAGAACGGCGAGACGGTTCTTGTGGAAGGCACTGACTATACATTGGCTTATACTAACAACGTGAATGCCGGTACAGCTAAGGTGACCGCCACTGGTAAAGGCAACTACGCCTGCACCAAGACTGCGGAGTTTACCATCAAGAAGGCCGACGTCACGATGACGGCACCTGAGGCTAAGGCCAACCTGGTGTATAACGCTCAGGCTCTGGCTCTGGTTGCTGCCGGCACAGTGCAGGGTGGCGAGATGCAGTATGCTTCGGATGGCGAGAACTTCTCGACGACACTGCCTACTGGCACCGATGCCAAGGAGTATACCGTTTACTTCAAGGTGGTGGGCGACCAGAACCACAACGATGTGGAGGCTCAGAACTTCAAGGTGACCATCGACAAGGCTGCGCTGACCGCTGCTACGCTAGCTAAGACCAGTCTGGTGTACAACCAGCAGGAGCAGACTGCACTAGTGGCCAGCGTGAGCGCCGGCACACTTACTGTTCCTGAGGGTAGCTATGAGGTGACTGGCAACAAGGGCACTACGTGGGCACTTATACCGCTACCATCACTGGTAAGGGTAACTTCAAGGGTAGCGTTACGGCTCAGTTCAGTATCGTAGCTGACGCTGAGGCTGTGTTAGTCATGACGCTTGATGCCACTGAGTATGTGTACGACGGCACTGAGAAGAAGCCTGCTGTTACTGTGAAGAACGGCGAGACGGTTCTTGTGGAAGGCACTGACTATACGCTGGCTTATGCCAACAACGTGAACGCCGGTACTGCTAAGGTGACTGCTACTGGTAAGGGCAATTATGCCAGCACCAAGACTGTGGAGTACACCATCAAGAAGGCGCAGCTCACCATCAAGGTTGATGATGCCCAAGTGATTTGCGGTAAGGAGGCACCTCAGTACGAAGTATCTTACGAGGGCTTCGTGGCCGAGGAGACCAAGGATGTACTTGAGGGCACACTGACCATCACCTGCGACTACACCAAGGAGAGTCCTGCGGGCAGCACCTATGACATCACACCCAGCGGACTGACCAGCAAGAACTACGACATCACCTTCGTTCCCGGCAAGCTGACGGTCCTGGTGGACCAGGCTGCCGTTGACCAGGCTGCCGCCGACGATGTGATGGGTAAGATTACGGCTATCGGCGAGGTGGCTTATACGGAAGCTAGCAAGACGCTGATTGACGCTGCCCGCGAGGCCTACAATGCCCTGACGGATGCACAGAAGGCTCTGGTAACCAATCTGGAGACTCTGACAAATGCGGAGACGGCCTATGCTAACCTGAAGGCTGCCGCTGAGAAGGCCGCTGCCGACAAGCTGGCTGCTGACGATGTGATTGCGAAGATTACCGCTATTGGTGAGGTAGCATACAACGAGACCAGCAAAGGACTCATTGATGCAGCACGCAATGCATACACCGCACTGACCGAGGATCAGAAGGCTCTGGTTAACAACTATGAGGTGCTGACCACTGCTGAGACAACTTATGCCAACCTGAAGGCTGCCGCTGAGAAGGCCGCTGCCGACAAGCTAGCCGCTGATGATGTCATTGCGAAGATCAACGCCATCGGCGAGGTGGCCTACACCGAGGCCTGCAAGAACCTGATTGATGCTGCCCGCAATGCCTACACGGCACTGACCGAGGATCAGAAGGCACTGGTTACTAACCTCAGTGTGCTGACGGATGCAGAGACGGCTTATGCAGAACTGGCGCAGATAGCTACTGGCATCAGCACCATCAAGGCTATTGCCGGTAAGACCATCTACGACATGAATGGCCGCAAGGTCACCGTTCCTAGCAAGAAGGGCATGTACATCATCAATGGCAAAAAGGTGGTCGTTAAGTGAAAGTGAGAGAAAAAAACAGAAAAAACACTTTTTGATGTTTGTAGCTCTTAATGAGCTCTAGTGATAAGTGGTATGTCTTTGGCTTTAAGAACAAGTTCTTACGCCAAACTCATACCACTTCTCACGTAACTGCGTTACACAAACATCAAAAAGAAAAAACAACGGCTTTGCAAGCCTAAAAAAAACGAGTTAGATTGACTATAACATCGTTAACCATAACTTTAACGATAACATGGAGAATCGCCTGCGATTCAAGGGAGGAGAAAGTTCATATAAGGTAAATTGAGAGGTATAATTTGGCAGTTTCATTTTGTTTTTGTAACTTTGCCCCCAGTGGCAGAAATGCCGATACCATTGTAGATGAAGAATTGTTGTTCTCAAAGATGCAAAGTTATGTCAAATAAAGAAATTCAAGAGTTTAACGAGAAACTGCGTCGTGGTTTAGATATAGCAGAAAAGAGAATGCTTCAAGAAAAAGCATTAAGAGGTCAAGATGTGGTCGTTTGCGGACCTGACCAGATAATCCGTCGTATACCAGCAAGGCAAGTAATTGCAGAGAATCCTGTTTTTCAGGATTAGTTAAAGCGGATCTCTATCATCGAAGCAGGGGCAGGCTTTGTGGACATGAACGGCCGCAAGGTCCCCCAGCAGAGTCTTCAGTTTCTCTATCTCTACGGTAGCGAGCAGCACCTTGCCGTTAGGGTCTATCACGTAGATAGAGGGAATCCATTTGATGTGATACGCCTGCGCCATCTTCGACTCCTTCATCTTTTTCAGTTCGGTGACCTGTGACCATGCGATAGCCTCTTTCTGCAGGTAGTTGTCGAGGGCTTCGCGCGTGGTATCAAACGAGACGCCGAGGAACTGCACCCCCTTCCCGCTATACTGCGCGTAGAGCTCCTTCATCTGGGGCATGTCCTTTCTACAGTCGGGACACCAGGAAGCCCAGAAATCCATCACCACATACTGTCCGCGGTATTTCTCCAAGGCAATTGTCTGTCCTTCCACATCTGTCAAATCAGGTGCTATCGTACCCACTGTCAGCAGGTCGCGTGCATACAAAGAGTCGAGGTCTTGCGCCACCATCGAGGTAGCAAGGCAAGATACAAATAGTACGATTGCGAATACTTTTTTCATTCTAATCTGTTTTTATGGTGCAAAAATACGAATAAACGAGAGAAAAGCAAAAGAATAATACTTTTTTCTTGCTATTCATCTGATTATTTGTATATTTGCAAACGAATATGACTACACAATTAATTAATAACGAAGGAGAAGCCACACTGACACTTTGCGGACGACTGGACACTGCCGTCTCTTCGCAGGTAAGTGCCGACATCAATCAGCTGTTGGCCACAGCGGGCACCATCCAGCATCTCACCGTAGATGCCGGTCAGTTGGAGTATATCTCAAGTTCCGGTCTTCGCATCCTGCTGATGCTGGCCAAGCGCTTTAAGCAGTTCCGGATTACGGAAGTGAATCCGGAAGTATATGATGTGCTCAGCATGACCGGCTTTACCAAGATGATGACCGTAGAGCGGGCCCTGCGCCAACTGAGTGTTGACGGCTGCGAGGTCATCGGTGTGGGCGGTGTAGGCACCGTGTTCCGCCTCAACGACGACACCATCATCAAGGTGTTTCGTGAAGGAACCACCATGGACGAGGTGCGCAAGGAGATTACCATGTCCAAGGAAGCCTTTGTCATGGGTATGCCCACCGCTATCTCGTTTGATATGGTGAGGGTAGGTAGTCAGTACGGACTGGTGTATGAACTGCTGCATGCGCAAACGCTGAGTGCCTGTCTGAAGCAGTCACCCGAACGGGTGGACGAACTGGCACGTAAGTATGCCGGCCTCTTCCGCCAGATGCATGCTATTCAGGTGCCTGCCGATAGCAGTGTGCCTGATGCCCTGGAGCACGAGCGCAACCAGGTACTGCATATCCGTCGCTATTTCCCCCAGGAGAAGATAGACATCTTACTGCAGCTCCTCGATACCGTTCCCGCAAGCAACCGTCTGCTGCATCTTGACCTGCAGGCCAAGAATGCGATGATACAAAATGAGGAACTGATGCTGATAGATATGGGCGAGGTGGGCTATGGCCATCCTATCCTCGATCTGGCCCATGCCTATTCTGCTATGGTGTCACTGGTGGGCGACTACGATAAAATCATTGGGATACCGCGCGAACTTGGTACTGAGCTATGGAACCGTGCTATCGACTATTATTTCGAGGGACTGCCTGCCGACGTGGTTGCTCTGCGCAAGGAGCAGATAAAAGCGCTTTCGTGTATCAGGAACTTCAGTTGGCTGGCCCTCAGCGACTCGTTCCCCGAGACGGTCATCAACGAATGTCGCGCGCTCTTCGACGAACGTGTTACGCGTCACCGCGAACAACTCCTACAGGTCTGCCAAACCCTGAAAGACTGGAAATAAAAAAAAGGACCACGGATTGCACGGATTTAACGGATTTCTTTAATCGTGGCTTTAGCCACTATCATCCGTGTTATCAGTGAAATCTGTGGTCCTTAAAATTATTCGTAGTCGAATAGATTACTTCGTTTCAGGAGCCTCACCAATCAACTCCATGAACTCATCGAGTTTCGGGGTGATGATGATCTGGGTGCGACGGTTGCGCTGCTTGCCCAGTTCGGTGTCATTGCTCTGCAAGGGGTTGTACTCACCACGTCCACCGGCTGTGAGGCGCTTGGGGTCAACACCATACTTGTTCTGCAGGGCCTGTACAACTGAAGAGGCACGCAGACAAGAGAGGTCCCAGTTGTTGCGGATATTGGTCTTCGAGATGGGCACATTATCCGTGTTACCCTCAATCAGCACGTCATAGTCCTTATAGTCGGTAATAATCTTCGCAATCTTCGACAGTGTTTCAGCGGCACGGTCGTTGATCTCGTAAGAACCGCTCTTATACAGCATGTTGTCGGCCAGTGAGATATAGACCACGCCCTTCAGCACCTGCACGTCAACCTCCTTCAGTTCTTCCTTAGACAGCGAACGGGTCAGGTTGTTTGAGAGCACCATATTCAGTGAGTCGCTCTTAGACTTCACCTCCACCAGGTGACGGATATACTGGTTTGACTCGTTGATCTGGTCCACCAGCTTCTCGATAGAGATATTGTTCTGTGAGGCATTGCTCAGACTCTTGTCGAGCGACTCCTGCAACTTGGCATACTTCTGCTCTGAGGTCTTCAGTGCCTGCTGCATGCCGCGCAACTGCTCCTCCAGTGAGGTGATGCGTGCGTTCTTGCCGGCCAGGTCTTCCCTTGTAGACTGGAGGTTAGCGGTCAGTGACTTGTTCTCATCACGGCAGCTCAACAGTTCCTTTTTGCTGGCACAGCTGCTCAGCAGTATGGCAGCCGTAGCTGCAAACAAAATAACTTTCTTCATACTCTTTCTTTTTTGGTTTATAATTAAAGTTTCTCTTTTTTAGGAGTTAAGGAGTTATGGAGTTAAAGGAGTTAAGACGTCAGTCTTGTTCCTTGTATTCTCCGCGGAGTTTTCAGCGAAAGGAGTATCGTCTTAACTCCTTAACTTCTTTAACTCCTTAACTCCTGTGCTCACACAAAAATCGGATGCAAATATACGGAGTTGATGTGTAAAACCATCAAAAGTAAGTCGGAATTATGGTATTTTAACCTCGCAGCATTGCTTTTTGCAGATTTTTTTGTACCTTTGTCCCCAAATATAATACGTATTATGGGAAATTTAGTTGCAATCGTAGGACGGCCTAACGTGGGCAAGTCCACACTTTTTAATCGATTGACCAATAGTCGTCAGGCCATCGTGAGTGATGAGGCCGGCACGACGCGCGACCGCCAGTATGGTAAGTGCGAGTGGACGGGGCATGAGTTCTCCGTGGTCGACACAGGCGGATGGGTGGTCAATAGTGACGACATCTTTGAGGAGGAAATCCGCAAACAGGTGATTATAGCTACGGAGGAGGCCGACCTGGTACTCTTCCTCTGTGATATCAAGAATGGTGTAACCGACTGGGATATGGACGTGGCGCAGATCCTGCGTCGTGCGAAGCTGCCCGTGCTGCTGGTGGCCAACAAGGCCGACGACAACAAGGACACCTACGGACAGTATGAGTTCTATAAGCTGGGTCTGGGCGATCCCTATTGTATCAGTGCCGCTACCGGTAGTGGTACGGGCGATCTGCTGGATAAGATCCTGGAGCTGCTGCCCAAGAAGGAGAAGGACGACCTGGAGGATGGTATCCCCCGCTTTGCCGTGGTGGGACGTCCTAACGCCGGTAAGTCAAGCCTGATTAATGCCTTCATCGGTGAGGACCGTAATATCGTGACCGATATCGCCGGTACCACACGCGACAGTATCTATACCCGCTATGATAAGTTCGGCTTCGACTTCTATCTGGTTGACACCGCCGGTATCCGCCGTAAGAACAAGGTCTCTGAGGACTTGGAGTTCTATAGCGTGATGCGCTCTATCCGTGCCATCGAGAACAGTGATGTGTGCGTGCTGATGATTGATGCCACCCGTGGTATCGAGGCGCAGGATATGAACATCTTCCAGCTGATTCAGAAGAACAACAAGTCGCTGGTGGTAGTGGTCAACAAGTGGGACCTCGTAGAGGATAAGTCGCAGATTGTCATCAAGACCTTCGAGGAGGCTATCCGCAAGCGTATGGCTCCCTTCGTGGACTTCCCCATCATCTTCGCCTCTGCGCTCACCAAACAGCGTATCTTCAAGGTGCTCGAGACGGCTAAGGAAGTATATCTGAACCGTAAGGCCCGTATTGGTACCAATAAGCTCAACGAGGTGATGCTGCCTATCATCGAGGCTACACCGCCCCCTTCAATCAAGGGTAAGTATATCAAGATTAAGTACGTCAGTCAGGTGCCCGACACGCAGATTCCTACCTTCGTGTTCTATGCCAACCTGCCTCAGTATATCAAGGAGCCCTACCGCCGCTTCCTGGAGAACCAGATTCGTCAGCACTGGACGCTGACCGGTTCACCCATCAACGTGTTTATACGCCAGAAGTGATGAAGAGGAGGATTGTGGTGATGGGCTTGATGGGCCTGATGGGCTTAATGGGTCTGATGGGATGTGAGGAGGCTTCGCGCGAGGACAAGGCGAAGGAGGCCGCACAGGAATACTATCAGGCTCTGCTCAATGGCGACTATCAGGCTTTCCTTGACGGACGTGCCCACATGGACAGCATCCCCGACAGCTTCCGCGAGCAGTTGCTCGTGGCTTTCAAGCAGTTCATGCATCAGCAGGAGGAGGCACACCAGGGGGTGGTGAGTTTCGTACCCACGCGTGCGGAGGACGACTCCCTGCTACAGGTGATGCAGGTCTTCATGATGGTCAACTACGGCGACAGCACACGCGAGGAGATTGTGGTGCCGATGGTGGAGCATCAGGGAAAATGGATGATGAAATAAAGAAAAAAACAGCAAAAACATCGGCTTTTTGCTGCTTTTTTCCACTATATAAAAGAGGGGCGTTTCAGAAACCATAGGTTAAGGGATCGGGAAATAGGGACTTTGAGGTCCTAAACCATAGGTTTACGATGCGTAAACCTATGAGTTACGACCCCTAAGTCTATGAGATAGGACCTCAAAATCAGTGAGTTTCAAAAACACAAAAATAGCCTTCACCATATCTGCTTAGTTTTCAATAACTTACAGAGAAGGTGAAGGCTAAAGAAAGTTGTTTCTAACCTAAAATAATCATGGATTTTCTTTTTTGTCTGCGACGCTACATAAATGAGCATGAATAGCCATAAATGACTCACAAATATTATTCATGATTAATTCGTGTCCATTCGCGGTTATTTTTGTAGCGCCGCAGGCAAAAAAAAGCCTTTATTTAATCCAAATTCTTAGTTGTTTATTTCTTGACCGCCAGCGGAGCGGGACCATTGAGCGTAGGTATGACGGGAATGATACGTCCCTGCTTGTCGAACGTCATACGGTCGATACATACCTCGCGGTGGATGCCCGGCTCGTGGTGAACGAAGTTCTTGTTGATGCGGTGATAGACGATGTACCACTCGTCCTTACCAGGAATCTGGAGCACAGAGTTATGGGCCGTGCCGTAAATCTGGTCCTCGGGCTTCTGCTTGATAACCATGTAGCTGTTCTCGTCGATGGTGATAGGACCGAGGGGCGACTTCGCCGTGCCGTAGCATACGTGGTAGTTGGGTGAACCCGTGTCGTCAACACTCCACATGAAGTAATACGTGCCCTTGCGGTAGAACACATAGGCACCCTCGCGGAAAGCCCATGTCTGCAGGTTGCCACCCTTCGGTGTCAGGTGCGTGATGGTCTCTTTCTTCACAGAGAGCATATCGTCATTGAGTTCGGCACCAGCCATGAAGCCATTACCCCAGTAGAGATAGCATTTGCCCGTTTTTGGATCCTGGAATACGTCCACGTCGATAGCCTGTCCGCCACGCGCCTCCTTGGGACGGTCGGCATCGGTGATGATAGGCGCACCACTGTCCACAAAAGGACCGGTGGGACTGTCGCTCACGGCAACACCAATCTCCTTGCGGTTGCTCAGAGGGTTATGAGCAGAGAAATAGAAGAAATACTTGTAGGATTTGAGGTTTGAGGTTTGAGATTTGAGTTTTACGGGGCGTTCAATGATGCAGGGAGCCCATGCATTACCTGTGGCCCATTTCACCTGATCACCCTTCACGTCGAGCATCTTGCCTTCGTCCTTCCAGTCCACGAGGTTCTCGGAAGAGAAGACGCCAAAGTCGTGACCGCCCCAGCCGGGTGTACCGTCGGTAGTGCTATAGATATAGTATTTCTTGGTCTTGTTGGAATAGAGCACCTCGGGGTCGGCATGGAAACCAGAGAGGATAGGCTGCTTGTGGTTAGGGAAAGCCTTGAGCAAGCGCTCCTTCTCGGCACGGGTGATAGGGATGATAGTGCCGTGACGGGGTGTGAACTTACCGCGCATCTCAGTGTTCTGCACAAACTGGAAGGTCTTCAGGTCTTCCGACTTACAGAACTGATAGTGACCGTTGCCGTAGCAGTCGTACATGATAATCCATGACTTGCCGTCGATGGCCTTGCAGACGCCAACACCCTCGACAGACTCCTTTGTCTGCTCCACATTACCACCAATCATCTGCCACTTATCGGTGAGTTCCTTGGCCACAGCCTGGTAGATTCCCCTACCCGCTTCCTGCTTGTAGAAGAGGTGGTACATCTGGTCGGCCTCGTTATAGACGATATCGCCATCGATGGTGGCGCAACCGGCGTCAAACAGCCATTTGGGCTCGCCTTCCAGATCGGTGAAGTCCTTATTGGCATACTGATAGTAGATCTTATCATAAGAACCGCGGTCGCTGGAAGCCAGGGAATAGAACACCATGTACTTACCGGCCTTACGGTCGTAGATGGTCTCGGGAGCCCATACACGCTGCACATTCTTCCATGTCTTGGTATAGCGTGTGGGGAAATTGATGGCAGTATGCTGCCAGTTGATCAGGTCGGTACTCTTGAGCAGCACCATACCGCGGTTGCTGTTCCAACCCAGGTTTGACTTCATATCGGTGACCACCATATAGAAGGTCTTGCCATCCTCGCAGCGCAGGATATGCGGGTCGCGCACGCACTGTGTCAGGGCGATGGTGTCACTTGAAATAACGGGCATGCCGTCATTAATCGGTGTGTAGTTATAGCCATCCTCACTCAGGGCATAGCATATCTGCTCGTCCTTGGGATCATTACTATTAAAATAAGTAAAGAGGTAAGCCACCATCTCGTTGGGATCCTGTGGCTGTGGGGCCACTTGTTTCTTCTTAGCGAAGGTAGCACTGGCGCTAACGGCTATCAGCACAGCAGTTAGCAAGGTCTTAGTCATCATCTTCATTTTATTGTATTAATTAGTTATGTTGTTTACTGAACACTATTATTTGGTACAAAGGTACAACAATTATTTGAATCCGTGGCTAATAATTTTGGAAAAAAACATTAAAAACTCCCATGGCAGGATGCAAGTGCTTACAGCCCTTTAAGATGCAAGGCAAATATTTTTCCTTAAATGCAAGCATTTAGATAAAAATCTCTGCCTTACATCTTAGCCTCTTAACGAGGCCTTGCATCCTGACATGGGCAAAAACAACGGCTTTTCAAGCCTAAAAAACAGAGTTACCTCTTCCCTTGTATATATAGTCAGGGGGAAAAGGTATTCTTTGTTTTTTAGATTGTGATAACAATCGGTGTTTTTTCTTTTCGATGTTTCTTGACTTCAGCGGTTTTAACATTTCAGAGAGGTTGACTCTCTTGAAACCCCTATAAACAGGAAATTCTGCATGGTGACTTGGGTGACTCAGGAAATGCTATATAACGGTGATGACGATAGTGCTTTTGCCCTTGACTGCATGGAGAGTAATGGTTTTAGGCCAAGGACCGCTTAGAAACAACTCCTTGTAGCCTTTGAGGCTTGCAATACAAATCTCACTGGGATGGTCGGTAGCGTAGGCAGTGATGGCCTCCTCAACATCAGTGATGCTAACATCTTTCCCTGCCACCACTTCCTCCGCCAACACCCCTAGGGCTCTGGCAAGCGGCTTGGCATTAAGCGAATAGTAGCGGGTATAAGAACTTCCGATTCCCTTGGGTGTTATCGTCTTGCGAAGTGTAGGTAGATGATGCTTCAAATGCATCTGAATCATGTTAAAGATGGCACGACGTTTTTTGGCTGCTGGAGTGGTATAGACGTGTGCGGGCATAGTGGGCGTGGATCGCGCAAAGGTTACATCCCCACGAGTTACATACGTGATGCCATCGATTGTTCCTGATGCCATCCGGCCGATGCCGACTTGTTTGATTTTTACCATAACTGTTATATGATTAGTTTCTACAATATTTAATTATTACTAACAAACTTGTTCCTTCACTCTATCCATACACTACTCAAGCAGTACTCTGGTTCTATCCAAGGTAATGTTAGTCTTTTGACCTTGGCTACACCTTGGCTACACCTTGGCTACACCTTGGGTATACCTTGGGTAGAGTATGTGAAATCCACCACAAAAGTATAAAAAATCCATCAAATAGAAAAAGAAAAATTGATATTTCTACTGACGAGCATATCCGAAATTACCAGAATTGGCTAATTGTCGCACGTGCGAGCAGGGTGACGCATCGCCGAAGTCAGGAGGTATTCTTTGTTTTTTAGATTGTGATAACAATCGGTGTTTTTGCTTTTCGATGTTTGTATAACGCAGTTATAGTGATAAGTGGCGTGGAGTTGGCGTAAGAGCTCGCTCTTAAAGACAAGCCCATGCCACTTAGCACGTAAGCTCTGACAAGAGCTACAAACATTGAAAAGAGTTTTTTCTGTTTTTTTCTTTATAACACGCAAGAAATTCCTGTTTGACACAAAAAAAGTCCGCTGCAACTCTCTCGAGCAACAGCGGAACAAGCCTATGTTTAACTAAAAATCCTTTTTCTAAAAGAAATTTTCAGTCCACAAGGACTAAAAATTTGAAAGTTTAAATGGGAGCTTCACAGCGACCACCTGTTATCCTACAGTTGAAAACTTTCTTTTTTACCAATAACTAAAAACCTAAAACTATAAATATTACTACTAACCTAAAACAATCTATTAACCTTTTGACGATGCAAAGGTACGACGATTTTCTGAACTACGCAATACTTTTTGCAGAATAAGTGTACAAAAACCCATTGTTCTTGACCTAAATCAACGCATTGTGTGCGCAAACACAACAAAAATACCCTTTTTCCTTTGCTTTTCACTCGTTTATTCGTACCTTTAACATCGTTGAAGGTACTTTCACTCGGAAATGAAAAGAAAAATAGACTTTTCTTTTGCATTTCTCTCGTTTATTCGTACCTTTGTCCGTGCAATGAAAGTATTGATAGTAAATACAAGTGAACAGGCGGGTGGCGCAGCCGTTGCGGCCAACCGACTGATGGATGCGCTGAACAACCATGGCGTAAAGGCAAAGATGCTGGTACGCGATAAGCAAACAGGCGATATCTGCGTGGCAGGCCTGGAAGGAACAATTGGCAAGAAATGGCATTTCTTGTGGGAACGACTGGTCATCTTCTTTCACCTGCACTTCAAGCGCGACCACCTTTTTGAACTGGATATAGCCAATAGTGGTACGGACATCACGACATTACGTGAGTTTAAGGAAGCCGACATCATTCACCTGCATTGGATCAATCAGGGCATGTTGTCGCTGAAAGGTATCCGTAAGATACTGCGCTCCGGGAAGCCCGTGGTATGGACCATGCACGACATCTGGCCCGCAACGGGTATCTGTCATCTAACATTAGGCTGCACCGCTTTCCGCCAGTCATGCTGTCATTGCAAATATCTGCCTGGCAGCGGTTCTGCCAACGACCTCTCCACAAAGGTATGGCGCCGCAAGCGTCAGATGCTCAGTGAGGGGAATATCTCCTTTGTTGCCTGCAGCAAATGGCTGGAACAGGAAGCCAAAAGCAGTGGACTGCTGCAGGGACAGACCATCACAAGCATTCCCAACCCCATAGAAACCCGTATATTCTGTCCTGGCGACAAGACAAAAGCCCGCATGCAAGAGCATCTGCCTGCCGACAAGCGACTGATTCTCTTTGTATGTCAGCGCGTGACAAATCCGAACAAAGGCATGTCGTACCTGATAGAAGCCTGCAGGCAGTTGGCCGAGCAGCATCCGGAGATGAAGGAAAAGACGGGTGTGGTCATCTTAGGCGGTCATGCCGACGAGGTGGCCGACCAGTTGCCCTTCGCTGCCTACCCCTTAGGCTATGTGTCGGACCCACAGCGCATGGCTACAATCTATAGGGCTGCCGACGTATTCGTATTGCCGTCGCTCAGCGAGAACCTGCCCAACACGATTATGGAGGCGATGGCCTGCGGCGTGCCCTGCATCGGTTTCCGTGTAGGCGGCATCCCCGAGGAGATAGACCATCAGAAGAATGGCTACGTAGCCGAGTATAAGTCGGCCGACGACCTGGCCCGTGGCATCAACTGGATTCTGCATCAGGCCGACTATCAGGCGCTGTCGGACAATGCCATCGCCAAGGTGCGCCACCACTACACCGGTCAGCAAGTGGCCATGCAATATACCGAGGTCTATCAGCAGGCCCTGGCACAAAAACATTTCATGTTATGATTCGATTTACAGTCATCACAATAACCTATAATGCCGAACAGGTGTTGGAACGTACGCTGCAGAGTGTGCTGCACCAGACCTACGAAGGCGTGGAACACTTGATTATCGACGGTGCCTCAAAGGATGGCACGCTGGCTATGGCTGAAGCCTACAAACAACAGTCGGATGCCTCGGACAGCGGACATAAGGTGATTATCAAGTCGGAGCCCGACCACGGTATCTATGACGCCATGAACAAAGGACTGACACAGGCCTATGGCGACTACGTGGTCTATCTGAATGCCGGCGATTTTTTCCCGCAGAATGATACACTGGAACAGATAGTGCACCGCTGCAAACTGACGGAGTATCCCTCGGAAGCACTGCCGGGTGTGCTCTATGGCAATACGGACATCGTGGATAACGAGGGACGATTCCTGCATCCCCGCCGTCTGCAACCGCCGGCAAAACTGACATGGCGCTCATTCCGTCAGGGCATGCTGGTATGTCATCAGGCATTCTATGCCCGACTGGATATCGCGAAGAACCTGACGTACGACACGCGTTACCGTTTTTCGGCCGATGTGGACTGGTGTATCCGCGTGATGCGCGAGAGTGAGCGCATGGGCCTACCTCTATATAATATAGACATGGTAGTGGCGAATTATACCGAGGAGGGAGCAACAACTCGCCACCACCGTGAGTCGCTGCGTGAGCGCTACAAGGTGATGGCGAGTCATTATGGTCAAATCAGCACATTCTTCATGCATTGCTGGTTTGTAGTGCGCAACTTTATTTTGCGCTGACGACCTCAAAAAGTCCGTCTTTAGTATAGTAACCACCGTTCTTAAATGCGAAGTCGTTGGTTTGCGGTTTTCCTTCGCTGCCATTGCTGAAGATGATGTTAGCAGGCTTAGTGGTCAGCGAACCACTGTATGTCCATTTCCATACGCTATTACCGTTGCTGGCCGTACCCAATTTCTTGCAGGCCTCGCCTGGCCAGTTGCCGCCAGTATAGTTCTGACTATCCCACGCCCAGCACATGATGGTCTCTGTCCACGTGGCAGGTGCTTCAAAGAAGGCACAGGTCTCACCGGACTTTACCTCGCAGAAATCAGGGATGGTCACATCGGCCTTAGGTATATCCTTAACTACAAAATTGCGTGTGGCAATGCCAATGACTTTGTTGTTAATGAGCAGTCCTACCTTCAGCATTGTCTCTCCGATGGGGATGGTAATCTGTGTACCGCTAGCAACCTTCGTACTGTTGGCTGTAGGATTACTGCCATCGGTAGTATAAACTATTTTTGCGTCAGCATAGGCCGTGAGAGCCGTGAGAGTGGCAGTCTGGGCTTCTGTATAGGTACTCGAAGGCAGGTCTACGTAGGCAGCATTGATGTATGATGGCAAATAGTATGCGTAGTGATGACCAGACAACACCTTTACCCATTTCGTAATGTCAATACTTGGAGCTGCTTTTGATACATCGCCGACAACCACAAGCAGTTTGTTGTCAACGATGTTCGCATAGTATTTGTTGTTCTTGACAAGATTACTGTAACTGCTTTCGTTGTGTATGCCTGCATATTTGCGGGCTGCAATCATAGCTTTGATGGCTGTAGGATAGGCTTTCCAGTGGGTAAAGAACACACAGGGGGTGCCTGGCATAGCAAGCAGATAGGCATTGGCAGCCAACGTGTCCTTCTTCAGCGGGTCTTGATCGGCATTCTTGCGCTTCTCCGTATCATGATTCTCTACGAAGGTCACAGCATAATGACGATACTGTCCTTTGAAATAGTCATTACTGACCAGAGGCCAGTTGCCGTCGTTCTGTGAGGCTAAAGAGGCGTAATTGCCGTTGTTCATAGCATTGCGTACAGTGTAACGGAACTGGAAGTCGAAAGCAGCACTCTGAATGTTACCATTGACTTTCGTTCCCTCAATCCAGTTCTTGATGGTGTTAGTGCCGTCCCAGCATTCGCCCACACTGAACTCAGGTTGCGAAGAAGCATTGTACATGCCTGTGTATGAGGGTGAATAGCCTTTCACCATGTCGTAACGGAAACCAGCATAACCCAGATCGCTTTTCAGGAAATCCAAATAAGCCATGACAATGGTCTGTACGTTCTGGCTCTTGTGATCCAAGTCGCGCATACCATCCCATCCTTCGCCAGTGTCCGCATTGCCCAACTTTACGCCCAAACGGTTGGCTTCAGTCTGCGCTTTGCCATTGTCATCGTTTGAGCAAACATCAGTAGAACTCATGGTGTAAGTAATTCCCTTATATGTCTCTGATGGGAAGCCAAACCAGCCGTTGTTACTCTTACGATGGTTAATCACCACATCGGCAATAGTCTTGACACCTTTCTGTTTGAAAGTGCTAATGAGTGAGCGTAACTGAGTCTCAGTGCCGAAAGAACTGTTATAGTTGTTAAACCAATATAGGTCATCATAACCCATACTGGTGCCTCCGCAGTTACCGCTCTGTGGCAACCACAAGAGTTCAAAGGTTCCTGCAATATGGTCGGCTTGCGATGTCAGTGTCAGCCAGTTGGAATCATCGTAGGAATCCCAATAGAAACCTTGTAGCATAACACCGCCATAGGTGCCAGGCCATCCGTCAGCAGGTGTTGCTACGGCAGGTGACGGCTCATGCGATGTGATGGTGTCAGTAGGTTGTTCTGATGTTGGTTTTGTTGGTGTGGGGTCATTATTGTCATCATCTGAGCATGAGGAGAGTGTGAATATCACCATGCCTGCAAATAACAAAAAGCCATAAAAGAATTTCATCTTCATGTCAAATCCGTTTTCGTTTGGTAAAAAAATATTGTTTATCAAAATGAGGCGGGCTGCAAAAGAGCAGGCCCGCCTCGTTTTCTTGTCTATTACAGATTACTTAGCGGTAATCGTGTAAGTGGGATCAAGGTGATCATACGTTGTCTGCAAGTCAAGCTGGATGAAGTATGTACCTGCTGCAATGGGGATGTTCGCTCCGCCCTTTTGCAGGTTACCATCGGCACCACCATAGTTGAGACCCCAGTCGTGATCAGCGCGGAACTTCATCTCGCCGTCTGCCAACTCGAAGGTGCCTTCCAGCATCTTGGTTTCTGGATTCCAGGTCAAGTCATAGTCAGTGTTCCAATTGGTATCACCACCAACGGCGCTACCAACGATGCTCCAATTGTGACGAGCAAGTGAAACGGTCTTAGCATCCAGATCGGCAGTGATGAAATACATGCCTTCGCCAGGTTTGAGGTTGGCACCTGGCTGCTCAAGAGCATTCTTGTCTGCATTCCATCCGAAGCAGTCAGCATCAGCCCAACTACCGAGGGTAATCTTGAACTCATCGTCAGCCGTGCAATACAGCCATCCAGAATATGTACCGCCTGACAATACGAGAATGTTTGCCTTGGTATCGGCGCTCCATCCATTCATGCTACCAGGTAAGCTTGCATATTTCACCTTGCTGACATCAGAGCCTGCAAAGAGTTTGTACACAGGATAGCCATCAGCGAATGACAGCGTCACGGTGTATTCACCAGGCAGTGGTTTAATGTTGGCACCACCTTCTTTCAGGTCGCCTTCATCACCATCGGCATCGGCTCCCAGATTGATATCCCAAGCGTGGTTAACACGGAACTTGAATTCGCCCTCGCCAGTAAAATTATAAGTGGTGCGGAACACGTTATTGTCCTTGTCGAATTCCAGATCAATATCGTTATCCCAGCCACCTACAGCATCGCCGACAATACTCCAGTCACGTTTCTCCATCGTGAAGGTCAGATCATTCAAGTTCACTGAGAGGTAATAACAGCCTGCCCCTGGTACAGAGATATTGGAACCGCCTTCCTCAAGTGTAGCGCCATCGGAAGATCCCCAGTTGACATCCCAACTGCCATCGGCAAACTTGAACTCAGTGCCTGCTCCCATGTAGACATAGCCAACGAATACATTCGGATGGTTCTTAGCGTCTGTTTCATACAGAGCCTGACCATAATTATCTGGAGCCCAACCCTGATGAGAACCAGGAACAGCCAGCTTGCGATACTCCATTTTGCCGGCATACGGTGTGATGGTTATGCCAAGTTTGTTGGTGTAGATAGTTGCTACATCTTCCGAGAAGTCGGAAGTAACACGGAAGTCCAACTCCTGAGGATCATAGTTGTAATCTGCATCAGGATTCTTAAGCAACTGCAGGGCAAGGATTGCCTTGTTCAGTTCGTTACCCTTGAAGGTAACTGTATTATCAGATGTGGAAGCCAAAGTGTAGGCATTGCTAAAGTCGCCACCTCGCACATCCATCTGTACTGTATAGCTCACGGCAACGGGCAATCCATATTCTGATTTGCCCCATTTCAGTGTCAGTACTTCCTGTTTGGTTTTGGCTGCAGTCAGCTCAATGCTAGTTTCTGAGGCAGTGAGCTGGCCTGGAGCGGCATTCTCTGGATTGAAGGTAATCTTCTCCAGATCGCTGTCACAAGCTGTCAGCATGGTGAGCAGAGATGCCGCAATGAAAAAATATCTTGTTATTTTCATAAGTCCGATTTTATTTAATTGCTAATAATAACTTTTATTGGTCAACTATTCTGCAGCTTTTTCCAGATCAGCTGCTTCGTCATAACCAGGATTCTGTACCAGATTGCCGTTCACAGTTCTGTCTGTCGTAGGAATCGGGTAGACCACAAAGTGGCTGTCCACATTAGAACCTGTGGGAACACCTCCCTTGAAGTCCCAGTTGTAACCACTGGTAAACAGACCGTAGCGCACCAAGTCGGTACGGCGTACACCTTCCCAGTACAACTCGCGGGCACGCTCATCCAAAACAAAATTGAGGGTAAGCTCGCTCTGAGTGATGTTGCCCTGAGCACTTTCGTAACCACGTGTGCGGAGTGCATTGATATATTGGACTGCAGTTCCAGTGTCCCCACCTGTACCACCGCGAAGCACTGCCTCTGCATACATCAAGTAAACATCTGCCAAACGGAACAGGGGGAAGTCAGTGTCTGGCCAATGGTTGTTATCAACACTACCGTCAGAGGCCACGTTTGAATACTTCAGCACGCCCCATCCTTCTGTTTTGAAGGTTGCAATGGGGTTAGAAGTGATGTGGATAGAGCGGTTAGCATCGTTAAACATGCCTCGTTTGTCCTTAATTGTAGCTGCTGTACGATTATTGTTGTCAGCAAACTCAAACTTTTCGACGAACTGTCCTGTTGGACGCATGCCATCCCAACCGTCATCAATTCCTTGTGCGTTCTGGATATCGGTATCATCACGGCTAATGGCAGCCTTGATTAGGAATGTCATACCACCCCATGTTGTCGTGGCTGCACCATCATATACAATTGGAAAGATGATTTCGTTCTTGGCAGTCTTGTCGTTATCAGCCATGAAAACATTCTGATACTTGTTAGCAAGCGAGTAGCCACCTGCAATGACATTCTTACAAGCTTCGATACATTCTGAATAGTGCTTCTCGCCAGCCCATGGCTCACCGTTCAGATAGAGACGTGCAAGCAGGAAGTCACAAGCGCCCTGGTCTGCACGACCATACTGACCCTGACGAGCTGCAGGCAGATCAGCCTTAATCTCCTTAAGCTCGTTAGCAATCCAGTTGAACAGCGTGGGATTGATATGCTGCTCTGAAATGCCAACTGGGGCGGGAGCGATGCTGAAATTCTGTTCTGTAATAAACGGAGGATTGCGGAAAAGATCTAACAGAACTGTATATGCCAAGGCACGACAGAAGCGGGCCTCTGCAATATACTGATTCTTCTCTGCAATGCTAGAACCACCCACCTGACGAATATATTCGTTAGCCAGTGCGATGATGAACATACTGCGCTGGTAAGCACCCTCGATGGCCTCGTTCTGGATAGTATTCCATGAGATAGTGTTGACTGCATCTACCCATGTGTCACCCCATGCATTCTTTGCCTCATCGGTGCTCACTTCATTTAAGTTCCACCAGCAACGCATCAACTGACAGTTACCTGCGTTCAGTCCACCAATGTCTGAACTGCCGTCACCATCTTGTCCGCTCATTGCCCAGACTGAATAAATCTTGGCCAAGCCCTGAAAATAGGCTCCATCGCTGCTATATGCCTTCTCGGCTGTCACCATTTGGGGATCGAGCGGAGTTACATCCAAGTCACCTGTGCAGGATGTCACACCCAGCATCAACCCAGCAGCGGCAATAAATAAATATTTCGTTTTCATATTGATATATCTGTTTTAGAAGTTAAGATTTAAACCCAATGTGTAAGTGCGGGGACGAGGCCACATGCTGCTGTCGATTCCATTGCCATTAGTTTCTGGATCGAGACCAGAGTAGTTCGTGATGGTAAACACGTTCTGCATAGAGAGGCTGATACGTCCGCTGATGCCCTTATAGCTGCCCATCTTCAGTAGGTTGCTGAAATTGTAACCAATGGTGATGTTGTCGCACTTTAAGAACGATGCGTTCTCCAAGAAATAGTCAGAAAGCTGACCTTGCAGAGTCGGTGTGTGTGTGAATCCAGAGGTCAGTGCTGAGTTCATCAGGTTGCTTACAACACCCTGATCCCAGAAACCGTGTGCAGAGGAATTGCCTGCTGCCAGTTCATTGAACATATAATGTCCGAGGTTGGCACGGAGATTGAAACCGAAATCAAGCTGTTTGTAACGCAACATTGAACTCAGACCCATATACCATTTTGGCATGGGGCTCTTATCGGTCATATAGCGGTCGGCATCGGTAATCTGTCCGTCTTCGTTCAAGTCAACAACCGTGTTTTGGATTGGATTACCATCAGTATCGTAAATCTGCTTGTACAGATAGAAGGTGCTGGGTGCATAGCCTACATTGTGTTTTTGGGCGTATGTACCTGTACCGAATGACACGCCACCTGTATCAATACCTGGGTAATCGGGATTGTAAGAAGCGGTCAGTTTTGTAATCTTGCTAGTATTCCATGTCACGTTATAGTTCAAATCCCAGTGCCAATCATTGGTCTCAACGGGTACAGTGTTGATAGAGAACTCAATACCCTTATTCTCCATTGTACCAACGTTGCCAGTGATAAGGTTAGTGAAGTTGGTACCGGCAGGACTTGATACAGTGTTCAGCAAGTCCTTGGTCTTCTTGATGTAGAACTCCACAGAACCGTTGATGCGGCTATTGAAGAAAGCGTAGTCCAAAGCAACATTGTAGGTCGTGGTCTTCTCCCATTCCAACTCAGGATTATATCCACCGGGTTTGATAAGATACTGTCCCAAATACATAGAGTTGGCGTTAGTGCTTATGAAATAAGAGGGGATGTAAGAATAGTTGTCACCAATATCCTGCTGACCGGTAACACCATAGCCTAAGCGCAGACGGAGGTTATCAAGGAAGTCAACATCCTTCAAGAAACTCTCCTGCTTCAAGGTCCATGCAAGAGCTACAGAGGGGAATGTCCCCCAGTGGTTGGCAAACTTTGAAGAACCGTCGCGACGAACAGTGGCTGTCAAGAGGTAGCGCTCAGCGAATACATAGTTCATTCGTCCGAAGTAAGAAACTAGGTAGCTTTCCCAGGGCACTCTGTACTGGCCATCACGGGCGAAATAGCCGTCTTCCTGCAAGGTATAACCCTGAACCGAACCGATACCCATCTCCTGAGCAGTTCCATTACTATAGGTCTGATTATTGTTGGCACCATAAAAACGTTGCCAAGAATAACCTGCGGTAACATCAACGCGACTGTTGATTGCCTTGATGTCCTTGGCGTAGTTCAGATAGAAATCGAGCAAAGAGTTACGACGGAAATTAGTCCAATCAGTATTTGTGGCATATCCTGGGAAGTCATTGTCACGGTCAGCCTGGAAAGAACCAATTCGATTGAAGTTGTTACCTGTGCCCTCAGCAATATCCAAGCCTACGTTCAAATTGGCACGCAGGTCTGGAAGGAAATGCATCTTATAGTCGAATTGTGCATTACCAATGAAACGCTTGGTTTTACCAGTGTTTGCATAGTCGTAAATCTGGGACAGCGGGTTGATGGAAGACTCCTTGTTAACGCTTCCGTCATTCTTCTCCCAGTTCCAATAACCATGATACCTGCCAGCCTGACTGTCTTGATTGTAAACTGGTTTTGTGGGGTCGTAGAATGCCGCAGAACCGATGGCACCCTCTGCTCCATATTTATTATTAGCGATGGTTCCCTTAGCATTCAGCGTGATGGTCAGATGGTCGTCCAGAAGTTTCGGGGTCAGTGAGAACGATGCGGTGTAACGCTCGAAGTTGGACTCCTTCAGTGTACCGTCCTCGTTGGTATAACCAAGAGATGCACGGAAAGGAACAACACCCACCTGTCCGTTGACGCTGACGTTCTGGTCGGTCTGGAACGATGTTTTGAAAATCTCATCCTGCCAGTTGGTGTCAACTCCGTCGTAGGTGTAGTTGCCTTCAGCATCCTTTGCTATGGTGCCAAACTGACTGAAGATTGCTTCCAGATTCTTACCAGCTGCTGTACCTTCGTATGATTTCACCATAGCGGGAACCAGCTCTTTGGCACTGAGTGTCTTAATCTTCTTATACGGATCTTGAATGCTGTAAGTGCTCGAGTAGCTGACCTTCAAACCTTTGTTGCCTTTCTTGGTAGTGATGATGATCACACCGTTAGAAGCACGGCTACCGAAGATGGCCGTTGCAGAAGCATCCTTCAACACAGAGAACGACTCGATATCGTTGGGGTTCAGTGCACTCAGGGCATTGCTCATACCAGGAGAGGCATCGCTTGTAACAGGCACACCGTCAATCACAATCAGAGGGTCATTGGAGGCGTTCAGTGATGCACCTCCACGAATACGCATAGTAGCGCCACCACCAGGCGCACCACTACTTGGCTGTACAAACACACCTGAAACTTTACCTTGTAACATTTCCTGAGGAGAGGTGATGGAGCCGCGGTTTATTTCATCGGCTTTCACCGACACGACAGAACCTGTCAAATCGCTTTTCTTCATTGTACCATAACCAATGACCACCACTTCATTCAGCAGAGCCTGGTCGTCCTGTAGTATGACTACGACAGAAGGGGCGGCTTTCACTGTAGCTGTCTGGTATCCCATATAGGACACCTGCAGATCAGCACCTTGATTGGCTTTCAGGGTAAAGTTACCATCAAAGTCGCTCACCGTTGCGATCTCTGTACCGACCACGCGAATAGTAGCACCGATGATGGCTTCGCCTGTAGCATCTTTCACATGACCTTTCACATTGATTTGTGCAAAGGCTCCCATAGACAGGAATAAACCCACAATAAGGGCTAACATCCTGAACGGTAATTTAATGTTTACCTGCTTCATCATTACTTTGTTAATTTAGTTGTTAGTATTAATTGGTTTTTTAGGTTTTTATACCAAATTCGGTGCAAAGTTAAGATTTGTTTTAGTTCCTTATACTATTTTCTTAACAAATTCGTTAATATAATAATGCAAACGATTGCACAAATGAAACATTATAAAGAAAAGGAATAGGAGAATACCATATTCAACTTTTCCATACCTTTGTATCGCCGTACAGTTAAAGACCTAAAATGAAAGAATTCGCAACGATGACAATGAAGGATATTGCAACTGAGATGGGTGTCTCGGTGGCAACGGTGTCGAGGGCACTGAAAGACTCGCCTCGCATTTCCAAGGAACTGCGAAGCAAGATTCAGCAGTATGCCTGCGAGCATAACTTTACGCCTAACGTGCTGGCGGAGTCGTTGCGCCATTCAAGGGTGCAGCCCCAGAAACTCATTGGCGTCATCGTGCCAGAGCTGGTGCACTACTACTTCGCCAGTATCTTAAAAGGAATTGAGGAAGAGGCCGAAGCACATGGCTACCGTATCATGGTGGCGCAAAGCGGTGAGATCTATGAGCGCGAGGTCCGCCTCTGTCAGTCGTTCTATGAAAATAAGGTCTGTGGTATCATTGTCTCGCAGGCTAAGGACACCCAGCACTATGAGCATTTCCAGCGTTTGATAGATGCCGGTGTGCCGTTGGTTTTTTACGATAGGATATGTACGGGCGTGAATGCCAGTCGTGTAGTGGTCGATGACTATATGGGCGCCTATAATGCGGTGACGCACCTCATCAACACCGGATGCAGACGTATTGCCTATTTCGGTTCGCGACTGAATCTCGAGATAGCCAAAAACAGGTATAATGGCTATAAGGATGCCCTATTGAAACACGGTCTGCCTTTCAGGGAAGAACTGACCCGCATTTGCGACAACCGTTCTGATGCAGAACTGATAACACCTTCGTTGTTTGATGGTGATTTATATCCTGACTCTTTCTTTGCTGTCAACGATGATACGGCCATTGGCATCCTTTATTCCGTGAAACGCATGGGACTGCGTGTGCCTGAAGACATCAGTATCTGTGGCTTTACGAATGGCTACCGTTCCATAGCCTGCGACCCTATGCTAACCACTGTAGAACAACGTGGCGTGCGGGTTGGCGAAGAAGCGGCCAACATCCTGATAGGTCATGTGGAGGGCACTATCCCGATGGATCGTGCTGAGAAGCGCATCGTGCGCACGCGCCTGATATTAAGAGGAACAACAAGGTGACTAGGCCCCCTAAGTTAGGGGGCAACAGGGGTCTGAACAAGCGCAGAATCCCTAATAACAAATGTAGAATAAAAAGTCTGATTTACGCTTGTTCAGACCCCCATCCCCCTAACTTAGGGGGCATAAAGACATTATGAAACAGAAACCTGATTTAAGTTTTTGGAATTTATGGAACCTGAGTTTCGGGTTCTTTGGTGTGCAGATAGCCTATTCACTTCAAAGTGCTAATATCTCGCGCATTTTTGCCACGTTGGGTGCCGATCCCCATTCTTTGAGTTTCTTTTGGGTGCTTCCACCACTTATGGGTATGCTTGTACAGCCTATTGTAGGTTCACTGAGCGACAATACCTGGACGCGTTTTGGTCGCCGCATTCCCTATTTGTTTGTAGGTGCAGCGATGGCTGTGCTGGTGATGTTACTATTGCCTAATGCAGGCTCTCTTGGTCTTTCCGTAGGAGCCGCGCTCTGGTTTGGTGCATGTGCCCTTATGTTTCTTGACACGTCTATCAACATGGCTATGCAGCCATTTAAGATGTTAGTTGGCGATATGGTCAATGAAAAACAGAAGACCAAAGCTTATTCTATCCAGTCTTTCTTGTGTAACGCTGGAGGACTTGTCGGTTTTGCTTTCCCATTCTTCTTCACTGCCATAGGTATTGCAAACACGGCAGAGGCTGGTGTTGTGCCAGACTCCGTTATCTATTCTTTCTACATTGGTGCTGCGATTCTAATTCTATGTGTCCTTTACACCACACTGAAAGTCAAAGAATGGAACCCTCAGGAGTATTCTATGTATAATGCGCCTGCTGAACAGAAAGAGGAGAGTGCAAACTGGATCACGTTATTAAAGAAAGCCCCCGCAACCTTCTGGCAGGTAGGTATGGTTCAGTTCTTCTGCTGGGCGGCTTTCCTCTATATGTGGAACTATACTACGGGTACCATATCTGATACCGTATGGGGAACAACCGATGTTACATCAGCTGGCTATCAGGATGCTGGTAACTGGACAGGTATTGTCTTTGGTGTGCAGACATTAGGGGCTGTTCTGTGGGCAATGGTACTACCCCAATTCAAAAATGTAAAGCTGGCTTATGCTTTCAGTCTTTTACTTGGAGGTATTGGCTTTGCCGTAGTACCTTTTATCCACGACCAATACATGCTCTTTGTACCCTTCCTGCTTATCGGTTGTGCATGGGCTGCCATGTTAGCTATGCCTTTCGCACTTGTCACCAATGCCCTCCAGGGTTACGGACACATGGGAGCCTATCTGGGACTGTTCAATTGTACAATTTGTATTCCGCAGATTGCCGCAGCCTTATTAGGCGGTGTCATACTCTCATTGGTGGGCAGTCACCAATATTCCATGATGTTTGTGGCAGGTGCTTTATTGTTGATTGGCTCGCTTTGTGTATTTGCCATTAAGAACAAATAAGAGTGCAAACGTTTGCACAACTTCTCTTCTATGAATTGGGCCTATCACATGGCTATATAACAATAAATGCGTAATTTTGACGAAAATTTTAAAAACCTAGAGCAATATGAAATTGATTTTCAATCTGGAGTATCTGACTAGTTTCGGAGAACAGCTGGTCTTAAATATAATCGGTGGTGATGGTAAAAGCACGGAGCAGCTTGCCATGTCAACACGCGACGGCTATCACTGGACGGCAGAACTGTCGTGCACAAAGAAGAGTGGCGCGCTGATGGATTATTACTATAGCGTGATGCGTGGTGATAAAGAGGTGCGCCATGAATGGCTGGTAGAGCCTCATCGCCTAGAGCTCGTAGCTGTAAAGGGAACTTTATATACGGTGTTCGATCGATGGATTGACACTCCAGCCGACAGTTATATGTACTCATCGGCTTTCACCGATTGCGTGATGGCTCGTGAGCGTCAGATGAGTCCCGGTACAGAATTCCAGCGTACCATCCGCCTGAAAGTGCGCGCACCACAGTTGCGCAATGGTGAACGACTGGCCTTGGTCGGTTCTGCCAATTATCTAGGTGTATGGGACTGTTCAAAGGCTTTGCCTATGGCCGAACACGAGTGCCATGAATGGGTAGTCAGCCTTGATGCCGACCGTCTGTCTGATTATACGGAATTCAAGTTTGTGATTCTGGGCGAGGACGTGATTTGGGAGAATTGTCAGAACCGTATATTAGTAAAGCCCGAGATACAGCAGAATGAGGTCGTGGTCTATGAACTGCAGCAGTCTTGGTTTAGCATCCCCTTGTGGAAAGGAGCTGGTACCGTCATCCCGGTCTTCTCATTGCGTAGTGAGGGCAGTTTTGGCGTGGGTGACTTTGGTGACCTGAAGATGATGGTGGACTGGTGCGCCAAGACAGGACAAAACATTCTGCAGATCCTGCCCATCAACGATACCACGATCACGCATACGTGGCAGGACTCTTATCCCTATAACTCCATCAGCATCTATGCCCTGCATCCGCAATATACCGACCTGCGTCAATTGCCGGCTATCAAGGATGAGGCTTTGAAAGCGAAGTTCGAAGCACTACGTCAGGAGCTCAATGCCCTGACTCAGATTGACTACGAGCGCATGATGACTGCCAAGATGGAATACCTGCAGGTGCTCTTCAAGCAGGAAGGCACTAATATGAAGCGTCGAGCGTCTTATAAACAGTTCGTTGAAGCCAACAAGGAATGGCTGGAACCCTATGCCCGTTTCTGCTTCTATCGCGACAAATACGGCACAGCCACCTTCTCAGAGTGGCCAAAAGAACTGCCGAAAGCCGATCAGAAAGTGCTCGACTTCTGGTATTTCGTCCAGTATAACCTCGACCAGCAGATGCGCGCTGCCCATGAGCATGCCCGTAAAAACAAGGTCATCCTTAAAGGAGACATCCCCATCGGCATCAGTCGCGATGGTGTGGAGGCTTGGGTAGAGCCACGTTATTTCAATCTCAACGGTCAGGCTGGCGCTCCCCCCGATCCATTCTCGGAGGATGGTCAGAACTGGGGCTTCCCAACTTACAACTGGGACGAGATGCTCAAGGACGACTGCTCATGGTGGGTACGCCGTTTCCGTAAGATGGCAGAATATTTCGATGCCTATCGTATCGATCATGTGTTGGGCTTCTTCCGTATCTGGGAGATTCCCGTACCTGAGAAGTCCGGTCTCATGGGACAGTTTGCACCTGCCCTCGGCATGAGCCGTGAGGAGATTGAGGCCTACGGTATCTATGGTCATCTGGATGACCTCTTCCTGGTAGATCATAAGCGCGATGACCGCTGGCATCCACGTATTGCCATCCAGTTCAAACCGGCCTATGCTCAGTTGAATGATGAGGAGAAGGATAATTTCAACCGCCTGTACAACGACTATTTCTATCGTCGCAACAACCAATATTGGTATCATGAGGCTATGAAGAAACTGCCCCGCCTGACGCAGGCCACACGTATGCTCGTCTGTGCTGAGGACTTGGGAATGGTGCCCGATTGCGTGCCCTGGGTAATGAACGAGCTGCGTATTCTCTCGCTCGAGATTCAGTCAATGCCGAAAGACCCGCATGTGCGCTTCGGACAGTTGCAGTTGAACCCCTACCGCTCTGTTTGCACCATCTCTACCCACGACATGTCAACACTTCGTCAGTGGTGGGATGAGGATGAAGGCCGCACACAAGACTACTTCAACCATGAGTTGCACTATGACGGTCCGGCCCCACACCCCATGCCAGGCTGGCTCTGCAAGGATGTGGTGGCACGTCATCTGATGTCGCCCTCTATGCTCTGTCTGCTGTCATTGCAGGACTGGCTATCTATTGATGAGCACCTGCGTCTGCCCGACCAGAACGCAGAGCGTATCAACATACCTGCCAATCCACGTCACTACTGGCGCTATCGTATGCACCTCACCATTGAGCAACTGTTGAAGGCCGATGAATTTAATCGCGAAGTAACGATATTGATTAAACAAGGAAACAGGTAAAAGTAAAAAAGTAAAAAAATAAAAAGGTAAAAAAGTAAAAAGGCAACAATGATAAAGGATTCAAAATTATTTAGTAAGGTATTAAGGCAGGTAGGGAGGATTTTACCTTTTTACTTTTTTACCTTTTTACCTTTCAATGCCATGGGTGCAGAGGTAAAATCGCCCAATGGCAACGTGGTGCTGAACTTCACCGTGGAGAACGGGCGTCCCACCTATCGACTTGATTATAAGGGAAAAGCGGTGGTGCTGCCCTCTCACCTCGGTTTGGAACTGGCCAAGGACAAACACGCCTCGATGGGGCTTGACGAGCGTGACCTGATGGATGGTTTCGTCTTGGACAAGGAAGATACTTCGACATTCGATGAGACGTGGCAACCTGTATGGGGCGAGACACGTGATATCCGTAACCACTATGTAGAATATGCAGCGACTCTGTCACAGCAATGGCGCTCAACCCCTCCGAAGGCCACCGACGGCAAACGATTGCAGCCCCGCCAGCATCGTCGCACCATCGTCATCCGCTTCCGCGTTTACGATGATGGTATCGGTTTCCGCTATGAGTTCCCCCAACAGCAGGAACTGAACTATTTCCTGATTAAGGAAGAACATTCTGAATTTGCCATGACTGGCGACCATACCGCATGGTGGCTCCCTGGCGATTACGACACGCAGGAGCAGGAGACGCAAGAGACAAAACTCTCTGAGATTCGTGGTCGTATGAAAGAAGCCGTGAACTGGGGCAACAGCAGCGTGGCTGTATTTAGTGAAACGGGGGTGCAGACCTCACTCCAGATGAAGAGTGCTGATGGATTGTATATCAATATCCATGAGGCTGCCTGTGCCGATTATGCTACGATGCACCTTGAACTGGTGGATGGACAAACAACGGCACTTTCCACTGAACTTGGCGGTGGCAGTAATGCCTATACGCCCAATCCTGCACCATCACCCTATCCCCTACCGAAGCCCTTTACCTTTGTCAGTCACCTGACGCCTGATGCAACGGGCTTGAAGGGTGCTATGCAGACGCCTTGCACAACACCTTGGCGTACGGTGATGGTCAGCGATGATGCGCGCGATATGTTGTCGAGCAATCTCATTCTCAACCTCAACGAGCCTTGCGCACTGGATGATGTGAGTTGGATTCACCCCACGAAATACTGTGGTGTGTGGTGGGAGATGATTGTGGGTAAGTCATCGTGGCATTATACCGATGATGTCCCATCTGTAAAACTTTCAACTTTCAACTATCAACTTTCAACTCCCCACGGTCGCCATGCTGCCAACAATGAGAAAGTGAAGCGCTATATCGACTTCGCTGCCAAGAACGGCCTCGACGAGGTGCTGGTAGAGGGCTGGAACGTTGGTTGGGAAGACTGGGCCAACATGTGGAAGCGCGATGTGTTCGACTTTGTAACGCCCTATCCCGATTTTGACATCAAGATGCTCAATGACTATGCCCACTCGAAAGGCGTAAAACTGCTGATGCACCACGAGACCTCTTCTTCAACACAAAACTACGAGCGTCATATGGAGGCGGCTTTCGACCTGATGAACAAATATGGTTATGACGCCGTGAAGACGGGCTATGTAGGTGATATCATCCCCCGTGGCGACCATCACTATTCACAGTCAATGAACAACCACTACCTCTATGTGGTAAAGGAAGCCGCCAAACATCATATCATGGTGAATGCCCATGAGGCTACACGTCCTACAGGCCTCTGTCGCACCTACCCTAACCTCGTTGGTAATGAGTCGGCACGTGGCACGGAATATGAGGCCTTTGGAGGCTCTCGTCCTGACCACACCTGTATCCTGCCCTTTACCCGTTTGCAGGGCGGACCAATGGACTACACCCCTGGTATCTTCGTCACGAAATTGAGTGAATGGAGCGACAACACCTCATGGGCCCGCATCACGCTGGCTGGTTCACTGGCTCTTTACCTCACCATGTACTCACCTCTGCAGATGGCTGCCGACCTGCCCGAGAACTACGAGAAGTTCGACGATGCCTTCCAGTTTATCCGTGACGTGGCTTGCGACTGGGACGACTCCCGCTATCTGGAGGCCGAGCCTGCCGACTATATCACCGTGGCACGTAAGGCCAAAGGTACGAACAACTGGTTCATTGGTGGTAAGTGCGATGAGAATGGACATGAAGCTGTTATAAAACTCGATTTCCTCGACAAAGGCAAGAAATACGATTGTACCATCTATGCCGATGCCAAGGATGCCCACTACGAGACGAATCCACAGGCCTATACCATCACGAAAAAGGTGGTGAAGGCAGGTCAGACGCTGAAGATAAAGGAAGCCCCTGGTGGTGGCTTCGCTGTCTCACTGATAGCTAAGTAATATGAAGAAAATCATTTTTACAGGCATGATAGCCATGATGCTCTCCGCTTGTGACTCTGGTCAGACATCATTTCAGTTCGATGAAATGACCTATTCGCCCAGCGAGACCGTATTTAAACTTTTTGCCCCTGCCGATGCCCAGTGCCTCGTGGTGGTAGGTGATGACACCCTGCAGATGAAGCAGATGGCCGACACCCTATGGACAGCCACAGCAAAGGGCGACCATAAAGGACAGACCTATCAGTTCCTGGTCGATGGACAGGCTTCGCCAGGCGTCTTTGCCAAGGCGGTAAGCGTCAATGGCGAAAAGGGCGTGGTTGTTGATTTGCGCGACAGTGACCCTGAAGGATGGACAAACGATAAGCCTGTGCGCCGTTTGCCTCAGGATATCGTGGTCTATGAGATGCACCATCGTGATTTCTCTATCAATCAACCATTGGCGCAACATCCAGGCAAGTTCCTGGCTCTGACAGAGTCATGGGCTATCGAGCACCTGAAGCAACTGGGCATCAATACCATACATATCCTGCCCAGCTACGACTATGGTTCCGTGGATGAGACACGCCTCAACGAGCCCCAATACAACTGGGGCTACGACCCTGTAAACTATAACGTGCCTGAGGGTGGCTATAGCACCGACCCCTACGATCCGCTCTGCCGTATCCGTGAGTTCAAGCAGATGGTACAGGCCCTTCATCAGGCAGGCATCGCTGTGATTCTCGATGTGGTATATAACCATACCTACGACATCGACCACTCTAACTTCCAGCGCACCTATCCGGATTACTATTATAGAGGTGATTCCAATGGCTCCGGCTGTGGCAACGAGACGGCCTCAGAAAAGCCCATGATGCGCCAATTTATGATAGAGAGCGTGAAGTACTGGATCAACGAATACCATATCGACGGTTTCCGCTTTGACCTCATGGGCTGTCACGATATCGAGACGATGAACGCCATTCGTCAGGCTGTCGATGAGATTGATCCTAATATCTTTATCTATGGCGAGGGATGGAGCGCAGGTGCCTGTGCACTGCCCAACGAGCTATTAGGCATGAAAGCCAACATTCCACAGATGCCTCGTATTGCCGCTTTCTCCGACGATATGCGCGATGCCCTGCGCGGCCCGTTCAGTGATGACACAGTGGAAGGTTGGCTGGGACGCAGTGCCGTTTCTGACTGTGAGGCAGACATGAACCTTCTTAAGGAAAGTCTGAAAGCAGGTATTGCTGGTATGATAGCCCATCCTCAGGTAGACTATTCCAAGGTCAACTATTCCAGTGCCCCCTATGCGCTGGAACCCACGCAGATGATGGCTTACGTCAGTTGTCATGATGATATGTGTCTTGTTGACCGCCTCAAGGCCAGCATCTCTGGTATCACCGAGGAAGAACTGATCCGTCTTGACCTGCTGGCCCAGACTGCCGTCTTTACCTCTCAGGGTGTGCCATTCATGCTCAGTGGCGAGGAACTGCTTCGCACCAAACAGGGTGTGCACAACTCGTTCGAGTCGCCCGACAGTATCAACCGTTTGGACTGGCAGAACAAAGAGCGCTATCCACAGGTCTTTGATTACTACAAGAACCTCATCGCCCTGCGCAAGGCTCATCCCGCCTTCCATCTGGGTACGGCTGATCTCGTGCGCCTGCATCTGGAATTTCTCACCGTTGAGAATGACTTTGTGGTGGCCTACCGCCTGAAGGACCATGCCGGCAGTGACGAGTGGCAGGATATCATTGTTATTCTCAATGCCGACAAGTCACCAGTCACTGTCGATATTCCAAAAGGGCGCTACTCCGTGGTGTGCTGTGACGGAAAAGTTGACGAGCAGGGACTTGGCGAGGTAACAGGCAGTAAAGTACAGGTAAGTCCACAATCCGCATTAATCATTCATAACTAACAATCATGAGACGTATATTATTTTTCAGCCTTCTGATAGGCGCAAGCATGACGATGAGTGCAGCAAAACAGAAAATTTCCATTGATCGTATAGAGCCCACCAATTGGTTCGTTGGTATGAAGAACCCACAGGTACAATTGATGGTCTATGGCGCAGGTATCCGTGATATACAAAGCGTGACAACCGACTATCCTGGTGTACGGATTGATAGTCTGGTACGTCTTGACTCACCCAACTACCTGCTCATCTATCTGAATGTGAAGGATGCCCAGCCAGGCAAGATGACGCTTAATTTCAAATCTCAAAACTCAAAACTCAAAACTCAAAACTTTGAGTTGAAGGCGCGCGAGAAGAAGGGCGAGGAGCGCAAGGGCTTTGACATCAGCGATGTACTCTATCTGCTGATGCCCGACCGCTTTGCATCTGGACGTACCGATAATGATCAGATAGCCGGCATGAACACCTACGTCAACGACCGCACACAACCTTCGTTGCGTCATGGCGGCGATATGGAGGGTATCCGTCAGCACCTGGACTATTTCACGGAGCTGGGTGTTACAGCCTTGTGGTTCACACCCCTGCTGGAAAACAACTCACCCGATAACAATGGCTTCTCTACCTATCACGGCTATGCCACCACCGATTATTATAAGGTGGATCCCCGTTTCGGTTCCAACGAAGAGTATCGCCAACTGGTAGCCGAGGCGCATCAGAAAGGTCTGAAGGTGGTGATGGATATGATTTTCAACCATTGCGGCTTCGAGCATCCTTGGGTAAAAGATATGCCATCGAAAGATTGGTTCAATGTAACACCCACCACCGACCCCTCCCGTACGGGAGGGGAGGTGATGTCAGACCTGTCCAAGGAAGAGTCACCACTCAAACTATACAATCTCCCCTCCCGCACGGGAGGGGCTGGGGGTGGGTATCACCTAACCTCCTACAAGCTCACCCCTGTGGTTGATCCTTATGCCTCAGAAGTGGACAAGAAGGAAACAACGGAGGGCTGGTTTGTCTCTACAATGCCTGACCTCAATCAGCATAACCCACACCTGATGCGCTATCTCATCCAGAACTCCAAGTGGTGGATAGAGACCGTAGGTATCGACGGCATCCGCATGGACACCTATCCCTACGCTTTTGCCGAGCCTATGGCACAGTGGATGAAGGAACTCGATGAGGAATACCCCAATTTCAATACGGTTGGTGAGACATGGGTAACAGAACCTCCTTATACTGCTACCTGGCAGAAAGACTCAAAACTCTCAGAGCATAATTCCTATCTCAAGACCGTCATGGACTTCTCGTTCTTCGATAAGCTGAGTCAGGCTAAGAATGAAGAGACCGATCCGTGGTGGAACGGTTTGAACCGCCTTTACAACTCGTTTGTCTATGACTACCTCTACCCCAACCCGTCGTCAGTGATGGCCTTCATCGATAATCACGACACCGACCGTTTCCTGGGTGCTGGTCGCGACTCGCTGATGCTGAAGCAGGCATTGGCTCTGTTGCTCACCGTTCAGCGCATCCCCCAGTTGTATTACGGCACCGAGATTCTGATAAACGGCACCAAGGAGGTGACCGATGGCAACGTGCGTCAGGACTTCCCTGGCGGATTCCCAGGCGACACACATAATTGCTTCACGAAGGAAGGCCGCTCAAAGGCAGAACAGAGCATGTTCAGTTGGCTTAGTCGTCTGCTCCATTGGCGCAATGGCAACGAGACCATCATCCGTGGCTATCAGACCCAGTTCATCCCTTATAACGGCATCTATGTCATCACTCGCCGCTGGCACCGTAACACCGTGATGACCATCCTTAACGGCACAACGAAACCGGCCACGATGCCTGTAGCCCGCTATGCCGAGGTCATTGGAAAGACCACACGAGTAAAGGATATCCTCACTGGTCGCTATTACGACCTGTCGAAGGATTTGGAACTCAAGCCCCGCCAGTCGCTGGTGCTGGAGTACATCATGGAAGAATAAAACCAAACTGGTCTTTAGACCGAATTGTTGTCTTTGTTCTTGCTTCTTGCAAGAACAAAGACAACTTTTTTATGGTCATCTAGCTGACCATTTTTGCAATCGTTTGTATTCCTTCTTGGTGAGTCGCATGAACGAACCGTGCTGTGGTGCCGTGACGCCCTCGATATCTACGGGGTCGTGGAAGTTGCGCAGGTTCTCGTCGGCCTTGCAGATACGGTAGTGCTTAGGACGGTCGCTATACTGGATATAGGCCACTCGCCACGTCTTGTCGCCAATCAGTTGGAAGGCACTGGAGCCCTCGCATTTCTTCTTACCTTCGAACGACACGTAGTCGTTCTCGATGGGCTCGCCCCAGCCGTAGGTCAGGTGGTCGCTGGTAGCGGTATAGATGCCGGGCTTACCGCCCTCTTTCTTAATCAGCATGTGATATTTGCCATCGCTCAGCAGATTGATATCGGCATCGATGGTAGCATAGCCCCAGTCGAACAGCAGTTTGGGCTGGGTTAACTTTGTGAAGCTCTTGTCGGCATACGAGTAGTACATACGGTCGTATTTCTCCTCGGCACGGTTCCACATGGAGTAATAAATCATATAACCGCCCTTGTCGCCATTCTCCCATACGTAGTCGGGGTCCCAGAAAATCTGCGGTGCCCACACACGGTTGATTGTGCTCCAGTCCTTATACACACTCTCTGCCTCAGGATTAGAGAAGATGCTCGTGCCCTGGCGGTAGTCGAAGCTCACGCTCTCCCAGTGGATCAGGTCCTTACTGGTGAGCAGGTCGATGCCGTAGTTGTCCCAGTCGTTCTGTTTATTCAGCGTCTTAGTCATGGCATTGTTCATGTCGGTGGTGACCATGACGTAGCCCTTGCCGTTCCATGAGCGGCAGATATAGGCATCTCGCTGGCCGCCCTCGATGCGGGCGTGCTCCTTGGGGTCCATCACGGGATCTCCCCCTTTGATATCCTCATAGTGATAGCCGTCGCGACTTACGGCAAAGGCCGTCCATTGTCCCTTGTCGCTCATGTGACAATACAAATAACCATAGTTGCCCTTTTGCGGATTCTGAGCCGATGTGCCGAGCACTGCTGTCGTCAGCGCCACCAACGTGATATAAAGTCTTTTCATCATCATGATATTTTTTGATGCTGCAAAAATACAAATAATCCGCCGATTATGCAAACAATAGTAGCAAAAAGAGAAGGTTAGGTCGCTACGCTCAAAATTGTAAAAAATTAATTTGGAAAATTATAGGGACCTAAAGGTCCAGAAATTAAGGGAGTGCGCTAACGCGCAGAAATCGATCAAATCTGAACAAAATCGAGCAAATTTTAAATTTCAACATTAATTATCATATAATTGGAACATTCGCTCGGCTCTGCCGCTTTTACAAAGGCCTTAGCCGACTAAAAGAATTTTTCATTAATTAATTTTGGGCAAGGCAAGTGATGGTTAATATATGCTGCGAAGCAATTAATGATAATTAATGGTTAAATTGATGGCAATTATATGTTCAAATATATTATTTGTTTGATTTGGATAGATTTGTTAGATTTCTCGCCGCAGGCGACTCCATCCATTTCTGGACCTTTAGGTCCTTATAATTTTTATTATACCTAAAATCCGCAACTATCATCCAATACACGATTAAGGGTAGATTTATGAGTCGTTAGTAGCAGCTTTCAGTAAAAAGCAACAGCACAACATCAATATGTAGCCACCATCCCCTTACCCCAC
>Ga0256406_1001303_pt1 | contig 41026 bp, 28 predicted proteins | sample RumenRJG_03DNA_FD_185986 | JGI IMG/M metagenome (GOLD analysis project Ga0256406, IMG submission 185986) | Bovine rumen microbial communities from Lethbridge, Alberta, Canada - RJG_03 | ecosystem: Host-associated > Mammals > Digestive system > Stomach > Rumen | place: Canada: Alberta | collected... | reverse complement strand
TAAGGAACTTATCCTGCGTGCTCCATTTATCGGCTGGCACGTCGAAGTCATCGGCGGAAAGTCCTTGGGTCTTGGCCTTGTTGAACCAGTTGCGCAGGGTCTGCTCGGAGATGCCTTCTTCGGCAGCAACCCGGCTGAATGGTTCACTGTTCGGGGGAAGCAGGCGCTTCAGCACGGCTTCCCGAAGTTCATTACTGTATTGCATGGTTGTCATTCCTTTCGCATTTCGTGGTGCCTACATCGTACCACAAAAGGTTTTAGGTTTCACTGACAACTATGCTAACACACGGGGGTATAATGACATTTTCTAGCCTTATTACCACATCTCCTGCCTTGACTTTCTAATCTGGCAGATTTTCGCAATAAGAAAGGCGCGGAACAATGCGTCCCGCGCCTCATCCACTATATATATCGGCATGCTGGCGTTTTTCTTAAGCACAGCGGTTTCACAGTACAATCGGCTATCACATTGCGTGACGTTTCCACCGCTCCGTTACGTGCACCATCACTGGAACCAGCGTACTGCGCTGAATCGTGTGACGATAGCCCAGCTGCTGCGTTATCAAAGCTATATCTTCTGCATCCAGATGAGCATGGCATGCACAATTCACATCATGCGCCAGCTCTACCTGCGTACAAGACCGATCTCTATAGTGACTTGCGATGTACCGAATAATTTGAGACGCTTTTTCTGCTTCTGGCATATGCAGACCTCCCTTCTAAAGACTAAGGCATCAAGATGCCTCACGAATTATTGTACTAGCAAATAGTCAAAAAATCAAGTACTATATGCCAATCAACAGGATTCCCGCGCTACGTAGTAGGCGAAGGAAAACATGTAGGACAAGGCGTTTTATTGTTATAGTCTGAAGTCCCGAAAACACTATAGTTGCTCAACCATTTTCCGATCTTTATATTCTAATTGCGGATACTTCTGCTTCAATGATTTTCTATTCTTATGATCCCGATTCGTGGGTATGTTGTGCGTACGTGATGTATATACGATACGCCACAAAACATTTAAACCTCTTTCACGAAAAATGGGCTTCAACTGTTGGTCTGTTATCTGCACCTGATTAAGCGCCTTGTCAAAATTTCTTGCTTTCAGCTCAATAATTCTTGCCGTACCCGCAGTTTCATCAATAAGCAAAAAATCTGCTCTCGTGCTTCCCTTACCATGAGGAATAATATCGCCATCCAACAAATACTGATACACTTTGTGCAGATTAGCTTTTTCATTCTTCGCCACATGCTGACTACTGCCACCATTTTTATCCTCGGACACGATGATTTTGGCTTGTAATTCACACCGCGATTTATACTTCTTCAATTCTTCATAACTTTTGGGCCAATAGCTTTTGTCATCATTTACTTTCATGATTCCTCCAGTCTTTCCAGCTGATCATATAACGAATTAATATTGTCCGATGCCTGGTCAATTAATTCATTTCGAATCTGCAATGTATCCGGATCTATTGCATTATCTAACGAGCCATGATTTAAATAATATGCTTGAACTTGCTCATTGTGCAACATATATGCCTTATCAAGTCCATTTTTTTGAAGCACACCTGCGGCTGACAAACCTTGTGCATCAAGCTGCCCAGCATAAATCAGATTGTTTAATGCTCCCAGAATATACGGGCTATGGGTCGTCATCCAGCACTCATCGCCCAGTGCCATTAAAAGGCTGATATATTCCGCCATCTTTTTTTGTGTTTCAGGAAATAAGTTTGATTCCGGCTCTTCTATAATAAATGAAACCGGCTCTCCTGTCAGCGCATAATAGAAAATCAAATTAAGTATCCAAAGGACTTCCTGCTGTCCGGATGAAGCGAAGTTAATCTTAACATACTGATGCCTGCCGGCAATATCGTGAAGCAACCAAAGACGTTCCTCTCCATCCGTATTTTGATACCTTCCCTGTAGTATTACGTCCATGGAAGACAAAAGTATGTGAATTAATTTAGTATCACATATCCCACCACGCTGCACAAAGTCCTCAAAATATACATTTGCCGTCATGGCGAACTGGGGTTTGATTCTCTGTATTTCCTGAATATAATGCAGTGTCGCATAATCAATCAGGCGCTTCTGCTCATCATCCATCGAAAGCAAAATATAATTGATTTGATTCGTCAAAAGCGTGATTGTGCTTCGGCCGGCTGGGATATAAACCACGCGAACATCATCATCAAAAAGCTCATTGAGCTCCTTCTGTAAGGATTTCTGATTACCATCGCCTAAATCCCTTCCCTGATGATCCGATAACCACTTCTCGATAGAATCCGATAATTCTATCCATATGTTGTTGGGCTTATAATTGTCTTGTACTAAATGAATATCTACAAAAACATCCTGCGTATATGCGTAATGCAAGCGCATATCATTTCTCATAGCCCAGGAAGAGCCAAACAATTGTATAAATTTAAGGCGCAGATCCGCCCGCACGTAGTGAGCTAAATGATCCGTTGCACCTGTTCGGATCATTCTTTGTAAAATAACATCCTTGAATGTACGAAAGAAAAACCATGCCTTCGAAAGCGTGCTTTTTCCGGAAGCCTGCGGCCCGTTCAAAATCATGAACTCTTTTTTTGTAATGCTGGCTTCATGAATTGGGCCAAATTCATGGAGTTGCATATTAGGATAGTCTGCCAAACACATCATCTTCTTCACAATTTATCTCTGTAAATGTACCTATTCAATATCCTTCATTTAGTGTAACGTGAATGCTCAAAAAGGACATCATCACTTTTTCTATGAGACGTCCTTTACAACAAAAGATTATAAATTATTTCCTTTTGGCCCTCTGTAACAAAGAGTCCATCACTGACTCAGTCTCATTACAAAAAGTCTGATGTTGGACCAATTCGTGCTGGTAATATGCCCGACAAGTTGAATTCTTATCCAGCTGGCGAAGCATCGTCTGATTTTGTGCGACGGCCTCGGCTGACACCTGCCGAGCATTTTCTAATTGATCGACGCTCAACACAATCGGATGCTGAATCCCTTTAGCATCTTCCCGATATGCAGGCATAGCGGCATGCTGCATCTGAGAAGCAAGTCTGTTCTTGCTCCTGGTTATTTTCCCCTCATTCAGTACAGTAGCCATAGCGGCCCCTCCTTTTTGCACACGCGATAATCTCTGTCTGGATTATACGATACCGTGAAATACTTTGCAAGAGTGCTGAGGCCTTTACAGCCGCCGTATCACTGCTTCAAACGAGTATTCGCCAGGGCTCTGTACTTCCGGTGTCAGAGGTTCCCATCCTTCGCTGCAGGTTTTTATGTACTCGATGCGATAACGCCCCCCCGTAGTGGACAGCGCGGCACGGATTTCTTCGCAGATATCAAGCGTGTCCGGTGCTTCCTTGCGACCGACGAGGAACATGTGCTGGTGATGGGGATTAAATCTCGATGGCAACGTACGACGTTTCTCGTAAAGGTCGCGCTCCGGACCGTAGATAATGAGATAACCGCCGCGCCGCACGACACGGAACCAGTTCGCAATGGCACGGCGAACGTCGGTCATGTGCTCGATGCAATGACTGGAGTAAACGAAATCGAAACTTTCATCCGGTACGCCGTCAAGTTCCTGGGCATCGCCATTGCAGAGGTCCCAGCCCGAACAGCCCGGCGTGATGGGGTCATTGCCACAGCCAATATCAAGTCCCTCTCCCTGGCAGTATTTATCGAAAAATCCTTCCCGCATACGGCGTGCATGTGCCTTGCCAGTTTCGCCGCCGCAATGTCCCAGTGCCCCAGCAAGCGGATGCTTCTCGAATGGAACGAAGGGTTTCTTTTTTATGACGAAAAGTTCGTCAAGCGGATCATCGAAATAATCAACACGGGACCAGCCGACAGCATGACGAATACGATCTACTGACACGCCCATTTCCCGCAACTGCTCCCAGGCATCCATCCAGCCACCGATGACAGCGAGCAAAACGATATCATAGTTTTGTTCGCGGATGATATCCGGGCTCTCGATACGATGCCCGTAAAAGTCCGTGCCCCATTTGTCCGCATTGTTATCAACCACAGCAATAAGGGAATGCTCTCTACGCAAGGGATAGGTCATTAAGCGACGGGCTGCCATGCCCGTACCGAACAGGATAATCTTCATACGATAGCTCCTTCCAGATATTTCGTGGCCGCCGCGATAACGCGCTCGGGCTTGATGCTGTACATGCATTCCGGCCTTTCAAGACCGCGGGCACAGGCGTAGGAATTCTCATAGAGTTCATAGCAGCCGTGGCAGTTCTCGGCGACAATATTGATATTTTGCGGATAGGAAAAGAGCTCTACCTGCGTCGATCCATAGAGAGCGATACATTTCGTGCCCAGCTGCGTCGCGAGATGCATGAGCCCACCTTCAATATCAAGATGCAGTCTGGAATGCTTCAAGATGTATTTCGCAACCTCCAGGCTCTGTCCCAGAATATGTCGATCAGCACCTGCGAGGGCAAGCGCATTTTTATCGCCCAGTTGGATGATTTCGAGATCTGGGAAATGTGCATGCATTCCTGCGATGTAGGCCTCAAAATATTCTTTAGGCCACTGCTTGCTCACGAGGCTCTGATTGCCCTTGCTCGCAGCACCATTGCCAAAATTCACGGTAATATAGGATTTAAGCCCAAGCTTCTGGAACTCTGTTTCAGCTGCCGGAGCAAGCGGAATGGTTACCTTTTGTCCTTCAATGGTAAAGGCTCCCGTGTAATTGTAAATGTTATAACAATTCCAGCCATGATACCGCGCACGACCGAAATGAATCCAATTCTGGGTCGTCGGATAGATACTCAGTTTATAGACCTCGTTCGCCGCTTCAATTTTACGCGCGGCGTCAGCGAGCGCGGGACTGTTCTCGGAGAGAACAGCATATTTTACATGGTCCATCTGGACCATGTAAAATATGGACATAGAAAGTCCATATTTTTCATGGTTATCCACATAGACGGCTCCGCCGTCGTCGATGGCAGCGTGAAAATTGGGTTCATCGCGATAGATAAGCGGAATGATTTTCGAGGCATTCGGTGCGTAAATGTCGATTTTCGCCGTGGGCGCTAGCTCTGCAATGGCCTTAAAAAGCTTTTTCTTGATGATGGCATCGCCGAGCCCGGGACCATATTTCAATGCGATAGCAAGGCCTGGTTCCTCAAAGGCAAAGTGCTGCTGCCGTTCAGCCTTTACATTCACTTCTGGCGGAGCGAGAACCGAGCCAACATCGTTGCGAGCCCCTTCGTAGATGATTTTTTCTGCCGGTATGCCCATCCGCAAGAGGTTTGCCTGAACATCAGCAGCGAAATTTTTCATTTTGAACGCAAGGATAACAAAATCGAACGTGAGTTCCCTGATTTGCTGCGGCGGATAGAGCGGTACAATCATCCGGGGATACTTCTCCCACGCACGGTCAACCATGCCAATGACCTCAGCATACCCCGTCAGTTTCATCTGCCGCAGGTAAGCCTGCCCCACATCGCCCGCACCATAAATCAGGATGCGCGATCCCTGGGGCACCTTTTCAAACGGGAAAAGGTACGTATACCGCTCCGCCATGCCATCACTCCGTTCTCCACCGCATCATGCCAGCCCTGCATTCTATCGAATATTCAGTACAATTGATTTTGTATTGTATGGCTATATTTCAATTCATTTTCCATCCCGAGCTCCAACGCAGATAGAAAAGCAGCATCGGGTCAAGTATATAAAGCGTCTTATCCTTGATATCAATGGAATCATGCTCTCGCAGCGAGGTTTTGATCATATCTGCCAGATGCTTGGCCGCATTGGCGATGGTCAACTTGTTCGGGATATCGCCCTGCCCCAGTATCCTGCGAATCCGTCGTTGAATCTCCTCAATCGGCAACCGGAGCACTGGCGGATTCGAGCTTATACTGGTCAGCAGCAGCCCATAGACATCATAGATCGTACCGTCCGCAGCCACATACTGTTTGCGGCGCTTCCGCCCCTGCGACGGGCCCTGATATGCATTCTGCAGAATCTCGCGATAATGCCAATAGCTCTTAGCCGTACTGCGAAACACCTGAGCCAGCAAAGTCTTGTCCACCTGCTGGATATGATGCTCCTGCATTTCCCAAGCCAGGTTGAGGCATATCTCTTGCATCAGCATAGGCGAGGCAGCAGCCTCTTGTGCCATCTCGTCGATAGCATCCTCCCCCACCGGCAACCTCAGCATGCCAAACCCCTTCTGCGCAATTTTTTTCAAATCAGCCAGCGACCAGGCTGCCAAGTCTATGCACGTGGTGCGGCCAATCAAATCGGGATTCAGGCGTATAGCATCATCTGAACGATGCGGCAAGGACAGGATAATCGCCCGCAGCCCGTTGAATATCTCTGTCTTCAGGGTTCTGGCAATGTAGATTTGCACTTCCCTGTCGATATAATGGAAATCGTCTATAATAAGCGTCAGCTTATGGGCAATCATATACTGAACCAAAGCCGTCCGGCTGCGCCCGACCTTGTACGAAACATTCTCCCCCTCAACCCGGGAAAATTCCGCCTGCCCGGAAAAATCCGCTTTGCCCAGGAAAGGAAAATCTACGCCGCCCGACGAACCACCTTTAATGGCCTTGCCATGATGCGAATCCTGCGCGAACTGATACTCCAGCGGCATAGCCAGCTTCTCCGCAATCTGCTCCCAGAATGCGTCCGGCGATGTTATCTGGCCGCCGCTCAGATCAACAATCTCCTCCGACGACAGAACCTTGTGGCACAGTACCGTCTTGCCCGTCTTGGAAGCACCCGCTATAGAGATGAGCGTCCCCGTATTGCGCAGTGCCCGCTTCAACATTTCCTCGTACGTCTCATCCCCGTCAACATACCTGTTGACATACGTCAACGTCGGCAAAGCCTTCGGACGAAATACGTCTAACAAATCACATTTTTCCATCTAAAACAACCGCCTTCCAGCCGCTAACGGCGCCGCCTGCACCGTAAAGCAGGATGCGCGATCCCTTTGGTATCTTTTTTCAACTGGAAAAGATACCTATACCGTTCCGCCATGCCATCACTCCGTTCTTCACCGCATCATGCCATCCGTGCAATCTATCGTATATGCATATATTCTAGCCCGACCATCCGGATTCCTGCTTTTCCAATCAGCCCATCCATCTTTCATCTCCAGCCACCGGCCAACCAATAAAGGCGCGGCACAATGCGTCCCGCGCCTCATTCTATCCAGTATATCGATATCACGCTTAGTTTTCTTAAGCCATCACTCCAGCAGCACGCAGACCCGCTTGCCGCAGAATGCGATGCCGTAGTGCAGCACCCGTGCCACGCCGCGCGCACGGAATTCGGCCTCGTAATCACGCTCGGCAATCTGCTGTAGCGCCTCCTGTGCTTTAGACTCCAATGCTTCTTCACTGTCTGCGACTTTGAACTCAAGCACAAAACCTGAGCGATGCTTTGCCAGCGGAATCGCAGCCAGATCATAGCGGCCATAGCCGGACTCGCGATTTGAACGCACGTCGTAATCCGGTACGAGTATAGCCGTCATGCCGAGCACAAAACCGTGATAGAACGCTTCCTTGCCCTGCGCCGTATCGAACGAGCTCGCCAACGCTTTCAGGTATCTCTCCAGCCCCATCTGTACATGTATGGTATCGCCCTGCAGCAATGCCCTCATCAGCGCGACCAGTGGTGACTTGCCGAATTTCTTCTGATAGCGCTTCACGACCTCAATGCCAAACAGTGTCCGCATCTCCCGATTCGGCAGACGAAGCGTATATTCTGTCTCGCCGGCAATCTCCTCTGTCTGCACCACGGTAAGGTAGCCTGTCGTACAGAGCAGCGTGTAGAGCGCATCCTGATCCTCACCAATGTCGCTGTAAATTACGCCCTCACGCAAGAAACCCGCTACGGTGCCCCCCCGCAGGAGAGCATCGACCCGCTCGAAGTGCTCGCGGTCAGCACTGTTCATCAATTCCGCGAGAATAGCATTGCCAGAGGTATTCACCCAGTACGTCCCAGGGCGGCACTGGTTATCAAAATAGTTGATCACCGACCATGGGTTATAGATTTCATGCCCGGCAAAACGGTAGCCATCATACCAATAGCGAATTTCTGGCAGCTTATCCGTATAGCCGAGATCCGCCGCCATCTGCTCTAGCTCCGCCTGAGTGAAGCCGAATGCCTCTGGATACTTCATCTCCAGGATGCTGTCTACCTTCAGATTATTCAGCGCAGAAAAGATATTCTCCTTCGCGATACGCAGGACACCGGTCAACACGGCAAAATCCAGCGACTGATTCGTCTTTAAGGCAGTGGAAAAAAAGTCGCGATAGAAATCGATGGCCTGAGCATAATAGCCATGTTCCCATGCTGACTGGATAGGGACATCATATTCATCCAGCAGCAGCACGACTTTTCTGCCATAATGTTTCTCCAGCAGTTGCATGAGAAAGGCCAGCGCACCAGATAACGCAGAAAAAGCGATTTTGTCACTCAGCACAGACTGAAACTTCTCCCGCTCCCATGCATTGAGATTATCCTGTAGTAAAAAACTATATGCATTAAAAAGCACGCCCAGACGCTCACGCACGCGCACCTGCATGACATCCCAGGAAAGCCCATTCCATCCCTTTAAGGTAAGAAACAACACCGGCCGCATCCCCTGCTGTACCATGATCTCCGCATCCTGCGCCACCTTCAGCCCGGCAAAAAGTTTGCGGTGCTCCTCTGCATCCTCGATATCAATGAAATAGCGCAGCATCGACATCATCAGCGTCTTGCCAAAGCGGCGTGGCCGCGTAAAGAGCGTTACCTTTTTATGATCCTGCAAAAACGCCGAAAGGAACGCCGTCTTATCTACCCAATAATAATTGCTGCGTATTTCCGCAAAATCCTCCACACCAATCGGCATCGCCGTATTCATCGCTGCTCCACCTCACCATTTCTTAACAACTGGGAATCTATTCGTCCATAGCCAATGTCTCTATCTCACAAGTATGCGCTTTGGTCGCTTTGTCGTAGCTGATGCCAATCAGCAGAATCTTGCCCTTATAGCCCGTTAACGCCTGTGGGTACTGCTTGTCTTTTATCTGCTGCAGGGCGGTCCGGGCACTTTTATCCCATTTCAGTTCCACGAGCATCGCCGGCTTTTCCGCGTAGCGCGCCCGCGGCACGAAGACCAGATCCGCAAAGCCTTTGCCTGCCGGTAACTCGCGGTGGCAGTGGTAGTATTCCCTCGCCGCATAGTAAGCAAGCGAAAGCGTGTAGGATAGCGCATTCTCATTGTTGTACGTCAGCTGGCTCGTCTCCAGATGCGCGGCTTCTACACCTGCTGCCACAGCCTCAGCATCGCCGCGCCAGGTCGCCTCCAACAGTTCCTTCGACGCCTTGATGGATCGTGCTATTTCATCCCAGCCGCCGACGCTGGTGGCATTAACAAACTCCATCATAACTTCTTTGTTGGGGACATAGACTTGTGCCGTGGCTTCATCGTAGGCCAGATAACCGAGATGGATAAGCAGGGTCAGCACGTCATCTGCCGTGTGGAAGGTCGTCATATCATTACTGAACGTCCCCGTATTCAATGGCAGCCTATCGCCTGCCATCAGGCGGATGACCGCATCGCGCAGGCCATCGAGGTTGAGGTCGATATAGACGCGCAGTGCCTGGAACGTCTCTGTCTGGTTCCAGTAGGTGCCGAACTTGTGCCGCAGCATCGCCGCCACCACGGAGCGTGGACTGTAGATTTCTCCCACCTGCGGGAAAGTATACCCATCATACCACTGTTTCGTTTGGGCAAAGTCCATTTGATATTTTTCACATAGCTGCTCAACCTCAGGCACCGTAAAGCCCACATAAGCCGCCAACGGCCCCGGCGCGGTCATAGAGTATTCATCGAACATATTCAGCGCCGAATGCGTGCCGTATTTCTTGATGGGGAGAATGCCCGTCATATAGGCCAGAGCCACATAACTCTTATCCTTCAGAAAATCCCGCAGAAAATCCAAATACCGGTCCTGCGCCTGCTTATCCTCCCGATGCTCACGGAAAATACAGTCCCATTCGTCGATGATAATGACAAAGGGCCGCCGTTCCTCGGCATAAATATCGTTCAGTGTCTCCACCAGGTCATCCCGATCAAAATAATCAATCTCAGGATACTCTTTCAGCAAATCTCGCAAAACAATACGTTTCAGCCGCTCCAGCATCGCATTGATATCATGCGTACGGCTCAGGAACTCCTGCATATTCAAATGCAGCACATCATACTGATTGCGGCACTTGTCAAAAGACGTGGCCTGCTCGATGGCCAGCCCGTGGAACAACTTCGCACCATCCACAGTCCGGTCATAGTATGCCGAAATCATATTCGCCGCCATCGTCTTGCCGAACCGTCGCGGACGGCTCACGCAAACGAAGCGCTGGTCCGTACTGAGCAGTGGGTTCAACACGCCAATCAAACCGGTCTTATCCACGTAAATCTGCGAGTTCAGCGATATCTGGAACTTATCCGCCCCAGGATTCAGATACATCCCCACGGCGGCCACCTCCTGTTCTATCGCACTTTATCGAAATATCGTCCGTATCTCTATGTTATTATAGCATAAAATGCCCAGTACACGTCACCATTACGCCATGTACCTTATATTTCAGCTTGTCGTATTCAGCTAACGATTTACTGCCAGACAATCTCGTAAACCAAAAAACGCCCCTGCGGTGTTATGCCGCAAGGCCGTCTAAGTATAAAAGAATTACAGCGAAGTCATCATAACATCGCTTGTTATATTCTTGGTGGGGAGGGCACTGTCATGTAAAAATAGCGGATTGAAATGCCTCTGTATAGAGTTCTTAATACAGGTTATCCCCACATTGCCCCCCGAATAAGCTCAGCGCGACTAATAAAAATGTCATTACAACCACCTCTTCTGAAAAAGAGCAAAGAGCCATAAATCCAATTTCTTTCATCGAGTCATACAGAGCATTCGACAATATATTCATAAGAATACTGCTTAGGAATCCACTAAAGACATGCTATTATTTCTTACAATTATAGCACTCATTTGGTCAAAATGTCAAGCATTAGTATTTTTGAAATATTCCATGGTCTTCGTCACACCCATCGGGAATGAAAAGCGTTCTTGCCAGCCAAGCTGTTTTAATTTCCTGACATCCAGCACAGAATGATGCATGAGGTTATAACTCTTCCGTTCTCTGTCACTTGGATTCTCAAAACGTAACTCGGTGCCGCTGACTTTGGCAAAAGCCTCGGCAAGTTGGCGGATGGTGACGGGCTTTTGTGTAGCAATATTGTAGGCCTCGCCACATTTGCCTTTCTGAAGAAGGGTAATAATTGCCGTTGCACAGTCAAGGGTATAGCAATAGGAACGAAGCGTCTGTCCATCACTCTTCAGTACGATATCTTCATGACGCGCGGCTGCACGGGTAAACTGCGCGGAAGCGCGGCTGTCACTTGCCGTAATGGATGGTCCATAGATGTGGCAGGGACGCGCAATGACGGTCTCCATACCATATTCCTGGGTAAAAGCCGCACAAAGTGTTTCTGCCGCACGCTTGGCACTCGGATAGCAGGCACGCGGATTCAAAATATCGATGTCGCCATAATCACGCTCGCAGAATGGCTGCTCGCTAGTACGATTGCCGTAGACCTCCCCCGAGGAAAGATAAAGTACACGCTGCGCTTTGACACGCTTAGCTGCCCAAAGCAGGCGATGTAAACCATCAATATTGGCCAACATGGTCTCGACTGGCTCCGTTGCAAAATGTGCCGGATCTGCATTACTGGCCCCGTGAACAAGAAAATCAATATGCGGCAAATCATCCGGTAGTGGCAGTAAAGCATCGTAGAAGACATAGCGATAATCCGTCCCTGCAGTATAGGCAGGAAACCTTGCCTGAACACGTTCCTGAGAACGTCCCGCAAAATAAAGCTTCATCTCCAAATGTTCTGCTTCATTCCAGCGTAAAAGCACATCAGCAACGGTAGAAACAATCATGCCCGTTACGCCCGTGAGAAAGATACCAGCGTGACGAAACATCTCTGGGTCAAGCATGTCCAGGGCATCATCAATATCGTTATTGTACGCTTCAAGATGTTGTATCATTTCAACCAGCTCTCTTTCTGCGTATGGAGCAACGCTTCGAAAAGCATAAGGTCATCCACAGTTGTTAACTTGAAGTTGATTTCCGAACTCTTTGAAAAGTGTATAACATGTCCAAGTTTTTGCATTAAAACTGTCGGCGCAACTATTCCTTCCATATGATTTTTTTCAGCGAGTTCATAAGCCTCATAAATATCTTTGAGTGGATAAGTTATAGGCGTTTGAATACGAATCAATTTTTCTCGCGGAATAGATACTGTTGATGTCTGCCCTTGGTCTTCACTTTCAAAGACAGCTTCTGTGCAAGGAATTGCACACGTTGCATCACCATATTTTTGATAGGTGCTGAGATTGTTTGAAATAATCTCACTCGTTACGGAAGCGCGATTACCATCATGAACAATAACTATCGCATCATCTGGAAGCTGTTCTTCACGCAACTTACGAAGGCCAAAGTATATGGACTGCGGATTTGTTTTTCCTCCCGGCACAATCCAGCGTAGCTTCGTGATATTGAACTGTTTTGCATAGGCACGAAGAATGTCACCCCAAGACGGTAGGGTAACAACTAAGATAGCATCAACTGCCGGATGGCGTTGAAACGCCTCCATCGTATAGACGATAATTGGCTTATTTTCCACATGCATAAATTGCTTGGGTATATCCTGTCCCATGCGCGACCCTATTCCCGCTGCGGTAAGCAATGCTACTACCATACTGCCGTCTCCTTTCACGAATTACATTTTTCTTCAATCCATTGTGCTGCGCGTTTACTAGCCTGACCATCTTCCAACAACCCAACAGCAACGAAAAATTCATCGAGGTCTTTTATATATGCCCTCATATCGAAGGATGCAATGTTTTGTATCAATTGTTTCTCTGTTGCTGCGAACGGATATGGCAAATCCTCCATCTCCCAAAGCAAGCCACCACGATCAGACTTCATTTCCTGCAAATCGTCTGCGTAAAGCAAAACGGGAAGCCTCGCATAACTTGCATCAAAAGCCAATGAAGAATAATCTGTCAGTGCCAAATCAACAGACGCAAGAATTTCGTAAGTATCCGGATATTGACTCACATCAACATATCGCGATGTTGCACATTCGATATCCGGATATGCCTGGAATCTGGCAGCCGCCTGTGGATGCAGGCGCAACATCAATAACCACTGGCCGCCTGTTTTTGCTTCAAGTGCATCAAGTACGCGGTCAAAATTGAGGGATGCCTGCTCAACATCAACGATGCGCCGTGTTCGCTGACTGCCCGCACGAAACGTTGGTGCGTAAAGTAAGACCTTGGTCTCCAACGGAATATGATAGCGGGCATATATCCCTTGGCGTACTTCCTGCCTCCGCTCTTGATCAAAAAAGATATCGCAGCGCGGCGATCCCCATTTCACCATGGGACCGTCATAATAGAGCGAGGAGAGGACGTTTTGCGTGTTCCACTCCGAGTTGCTGATAAAGGCGTCGATCAGCTTCGAGTCCGCACGGCTCACAAGCTCAGCCATTTTCGGCAGTTTCTTGCCCCGCCGCGCCCCGATAGGCTTGAAGCCAATCGGGCCGTGCCAGGTCTGGAGATAATACTGTCCTTTCCGCTTGCGCGTACCGTAGGGCTTGCGATGGCAATCCACCCATATCTTGGCCGTTGCATATTCATAGGAACGGCTGATGACCGTATTTGGTGCCTTGCGGATATACGGCGGGAATTTCTTCGTCATATCATTCACCAGCCAGACGAGTTCGAGCTTTGGATGATGCGCATGCAGATACTCAGCAATGGCTTTGGGATTGTCGCCATACCCGCCCATCCCCTCCGTAGAGCAGAAAACGACCTTGTTCGCCTGTATGGGATAACGCACAGCCATCACCCACGCGGTGAAATATGCCCACGCCGCTTTTATCTGGCGATAAAAAACGTAAAGTCTCTCCCTGATGTCCATGAAGCCTCCCGTTTCTCGCATAAAAAAACAGCGGACATCCAGCTTGCGTTTGCCTTGATGTCCACTGTGGATATCTTCTTCTATTATATCCTGTCTGTCCCCCCCCCGCAAGATATTTGTATCATTATCTTTTGGTGAAGGTAATTTTATTTGCGAAACCGGGTGCTCTTTACGCTGATTTTCCGGGGGCAAAGTGTGGTAATCGCCAAACTTAAAGGACAGGTAGCTATCGTAATCGGCGATGCCCTGGAACGTTGCACCTTCAAATTGGATGGGTGCACTGTGTTCGTACCAGGCACGCAGGTAGCCCTCATCGCGCGTTGGCGCAGGGAAGGTCAGGATACGCACCCAGCGGCTCGGCTTCTGATTGCCCGCTCGGAAAAAAGCTTCATAATGGGAAAAGACCGCCTCGCGCGGAATCTGGCTCAGGAGGCGGAACCAGCATCGCTTCAGCCAGCTTTTATCCGCCACTTTTCCCGCCTCACTCCAGAGAAGTTTGCGGATGATGTAGCAGTGCAGGCTGTGCAGTTCCCGCGCGAGCGGTGCCTCTGGCACGTTGTCGAGCGGGAACACGTCAATGAAAACGCCCTGCTTGTACGGCATATGCTCCTGATGCTCGCGCAGGAACAGCGTATCTTTGCGCCGCAGCTTGCCATAGCCCCAGCGGTAGCCCGGCGTGTTCGTATGATCCTGAAAGTAAAACCGGCTCGTATCGAGCTCCGTGCGGCAGGCCTCGCGGAATCGCTCATACTCGTCACGCAGCAGCGCGATATCCGCATCATCATCCCACGGGATAAAGCCCCCATGCCGCACCGCCCCCAGGAGCGTGCCCGCGATAATATTATAGTGAATGCCGCACTTCCGGCAGATCCGATCCGCCTCCACCAAAAGTTCCAGCTCCGTCTCCTGCAGCCTCCGCAGCTGCACCTCTGTCAAACTAACCGTAATATCACCTGCTTGTCTTCATCACCTCTGACCAGCAGCCAACTCACGGAATAGCATATAATACGGTGTCGTTGCCGGTAAAAGAGTATATACGCAAATAAAATTTGTAGTCTGGATTATAGTCAAGGATAAGTTTTGGAATTTCCCAAATGTCATCACGGCAGTGGTAAACGCTGATAGCTAATTTAGGCTTCTGCTCACTGATGATGCGCTTTGCACCGCGTAATGCCTCTATTTCCGAGCCCTCAATATCCATCTTGATGAAGGTAACGCGCTTGTCGGCCAACAAATCATCCAGCGCTACAACCTGCACCGCCGCCCCTTCCTGCTGCGCATTGACCTCATCGCTGCAGTTAGAGTTCTCCTCCGTGCCACTAAAGAACCGTTCACCGCTGCTGCTCCAGACACCATAGGGATAAATATCGCATGTTGATGCAGGCAGTTTCTGCTGACAACGCGCCCGCAGCTCGGCCATCGGCTCAAACAGGTAGATATGCTCGTATTGCGGCGCCCAGCGTGTAAAAGCCAGACTTGTCTCACCATCATAACCACCCACATCGACAAGGCACTCGTGCTCATCATGTGGCAACGCCGGCAAATCAAAATACTGCCTTTCCTCGGCGATACGCCCCAGCGTAATCATGCGCTCAGGCTGTACCCCCCCCGCAAGCAATTGTCCTTCTATTTCTCTGTATTTAAACAGAACAGCGTTCACAATAAAGGCATGGCTTTTCTGCAACAGCTGCTCACCCGAGATGACAGGCAAGCCCTCCACGATTTGTCCGGCCTTGCGGTTATCCGCGAAACAGGACCAAGGCACATCCGCAAAGAAACGGCGTATCGCCTTGCCCCAGGTGCCCGCACCAAACAATACCAACTCCTGCCATGCATGCGCTTCCACCGCTCGACGCAGTTCCTTTGCCACCGTCATATTACGGATGACCTCCGCCATCTCCTCCCGCTCATCCGTCAGACTGAACAAAGACCTCGCCTTATAAATCGCCCGCGACTCCGCATCCTGCAGGTGTTCATAAACGGATACCAGTTTCCCTCTCGTACCGTTATCATTGAAAAAAGTGTCCATACATCTTCCCCCTCCTCTTCTACCCAACCAGCCATTCTTCATCCCTATGATGTGTGCTCGCGTATCCCTCTAAAGCCGGTCAAGGCCAGCGTATTGATCCTCATCGTATCATCACTCCACATACATCTCCGGCTCGTTCATCATGATGTCTGTGATCCCCTGCTGTTCGAGGGGGTGCACGTCGAGTTTCGTGCCGGTGGGCTTTTCGGGGTAGAGGTGGCCGCTCATCCAGGCGCGGACGGTCATGCCGTGCAGTTCTGCGGGCGTCAGGTCGATGGAGCGCCAGTAGGGGTGGATCGCGCGGATAGCGTCCGGATTGCCGAGGCCTTTTTTGAGGATGAGACAGTCGGATGCGTTCGTGGCGAGTACCGCGAGGCTTGCCGTCGGGTCGAGGTGGTTGAGTACGCCGAGGGAGCGCGGATAAAAGGTCGAGTAGATGATGTGCTCCGCGAGTCCCTTTTCATGCATGAGTTCGAGGAGCTCCGCCTCCATGCCCTCATAGTGCACCTGGCTGTTCTTCAGCTCGATATTGAGCAGGAGTCCCTCGCGCAGGCGCGGCGCGAGCAAGTCGAGGAGCTCGTCCAGCGTGAGGATGTGCTCGCTCCTTCCGTGACCCGCCCCGATACGCAGTGCCTGCAGTTCGCGCAGGCTGTAGTCTTTGACCCAGCCCGTGCCATCCGTTGTGCGATCCACCCGCTCGTCGTGGATGATGACGAGCGCGCCGTCACGCGTGCGTTGCACGTCGGTCTCGATGCCGGTGAGGCCCGTTAGCTCCGCCGCCCGTTCAAAGGCAGTCGCCGTATTCTCCGGATAGCGCTGGCTGCAGCCGCGGTGTGCCCAAAATCGCATGATCCTTCCTCCTTATCTTCTGTCCACATTCCCGTTCTCCCCTTGCCTTCCTACCAGCCATCCCGTATTTATGGTAAAATGAGTACAGAATCATACAAAAGAAGAACCGCATTTTGCCTGATCTTATGCTGGGAGGTTATACCATGGAATCCACGCTCGCATTTGCCCCTAAACAGCCCAAAGTATCGATCGTCGTCCCTTTATACAATACGGCATCGTATTTGCCCGCATGCCTGGATAGCATTTCCGCCCAAACGTTTACCGATTTTGAGCTGTTGCTGATCGACGATGGCTCCACCGATGGCAGCGCGGCCATCGCGGAGCATTATACCCAGCGGGATGACCGGATCCGGTTGATCCGGCGTCGTTGGAATCGTGGAGCTGCGGGAGCTCGCAATCTTGGAATCGAGTTATCCCAAGGGAAGTACCTCACGTTTATTGACTCCGATGATCTCGTAACGCCGAACTACTTATCCTCTCTTTATCAGGCAGCCAGAACCCTAAACGCTGAGGTCACGGTGGCAGGATTCCAGGACTTCACCGCTGCGCCGGGGGATGGGCAGGCTTTCCGTTGGACCGAAAAAACAAAACTGTTGCCTGCGACGTTGGATTCCCGCATCGCAGCCTTTTTAGGGGTACAGGTTCCCATCGGTCCCTTCAGCAAATTATACAACCGGGACTATCTCAATCAACACAAAATCCTGTTTCATTCCATGCCCATCGCCGAGGATGTCGGGTTCCATTTTTGCTGTCTGATGACGGCTGCACGATATGCCGTCATCCCACAAACAATATACCACTATCGCCGCGGGAGGGAAAACTCCGTATACAGCGTCAAAGATACGCGCCGCATCGATTACTGGGCCGTCATGGCAGCGCGTACCCTGAACTATGTGGACGAGTGGGCACAGGGCGAAACATCCCTCTCCGATCCGGAGACCCGGAATTGGCTTTGCTGGTGCCTGTACCAGCACTGGCGGATCCAGCTGAAGGATATGGTTCAATTTTACGGCCGGGATGTCGTCTTTTCGCATACGCAGGCGGCACTTGCCCATGAGCCCCATGAAGCCTTACTGCATACGATGCTTTTCGATATTCTGTACCATGAAGATGCATAGCTGCGAAAACAGGATGCAGGATACACCGCCCCTATTTATGTCCCTGGATGTGCCTGACCGAACCGTTCCATGAGGTCCGCGAGGGCAATCGATTCCTCGGGCAGCAGGCTGGCGTCCTGCGCCTCATGGTCTTTGTCGAGGCGGTGCAGGAACTCGCTGACCTCGTAGCGGAGGCCATCACCGAGAAAGCTGTCGGAGAACCGCTCGATCTTCGTCGGGTCCTCATAATGCACCTCAAAGTACTCCGTCTTCCACCACGGTGCCGGCACGACGATGTAGCCATGCGTGCCGCTGATAAGCAGCCGGCCATCGGACTTCACGCCGAGCCCGCAGGTGGCCGTCGCCAGACAGTGCGGGTAGCGCAGGCTGACCTTGGTAAAGAGGTCGATGCCTTTCTCATCGTCCATGCTTTCAAACCGCACGTCCTCGTAGTGGATCCCCGCCATCTTCAGGATGGGCAGGAGAACGTAGCTGCCGAGCTCGCGCAGGCTGCCGCCGCACTGCGTATCCGTGAGTTCCCGCGACTGCGGATTCTCTAGCTTCGTAAAGCAGGCCTCGATGTTGCGGATCGCCCCGATGCGGCCGCTGCCGACGACGCCGAGCAGGCGGTGAAACCCGGGACAGTATGCCGTCTTGATGCCCTCCATGAAGATGAGATGGTGCTCCTTCGCATACGAAAACAGTTCCTCCGCCTGCGCCCTATCGAGCGCCAGGGGCTTTTCACAGATCACGTGCCGTCCATGCTCCAGCGCCGCCTTCGCATAGTCATAGTGCGTCTGGTGCGGGGAGGCGATATAGACGAGATCCACGTCATCCAGCAGAGCCTCGAGCGTCCGGTACGGCTGGATGCTCCATTTCTCGGCAAAGCGCTGCGCACTCTCCCAGTGCGGATTGTACACGCCCTGATGGTTGACGCCGCTGACGAGCGTGGCCTCCGGCATGAAGCGGTTCGCGATGCGTCCCGTCCCGATGACGCCGACGCGCTGGATATGCCGCATCTGCTCGCGCTTGAGCGTGCTAGAGATATTTTTCGTACGCGGCAGATAAACCACTTTGCAGTAATCCTTCAGAAGATCGAACTGTCCCTCCCAGTCCGATCCCACGGTAAAGATATCGACCCCGTACTTTTTGATATCCTGATATTTCTGCCCGATCGACTCTTCGACGACGATCTTATCGGCAAATCCCGTTTTCTTGACGTTCTCGATGCGCGTCACGAGCGAGTCCACGACATTGAGCTTGCCGCGCGCCTTATCAAAGCTTTCGGAGGTCACGCCGACAATCAGGTAATCGCCGAGTGCCTTGGCCCGCTGCAGCAGCCGGTAATGCCCCTCGTGGAAAAGATCAAAGGTCCCGTAGGTAATTACTTTCGTCATAAGCCCTTTTCCTCCAGTTTCCCCAGAATCGTCTCATAGATGACCTGGCCGCTCGTGCCGATATTGGCCGCGCTCTCGCCGTAGGCTGCCAGCTGCTCCTGCCGGTCATGCGACGCACCGGGGAGCCTGCCATCGAGCAGATCCCCAAGCGTCTGCACGGCGTTTTCCTCACAGCCGTACTGGATCCACTCATTCAGCCGCGCAAAACCCGGCGCATGCTGCCGCAGTTCCGCCGGATCGAGGCGCAGGGGCAGTTCCTCACAGCTCCCCGCCAGGAGATCGACATCGTAGAGCCGATGCGTCGCCGCCTGATAGTAATGATACCGCGAGCCGCCCACAGAACGAATAGGACGGATGAACATGCCATTCCATCCTGCAAAAAAGTAACCGCGCTCATCCAGCCTACGCAGGGGCTCCGGCGTCTGCCAGCGATCTGCCCTGCCACTTTCTTTATCCAGGCAGACAAAACCGTCCCCCCAGAATGGTGCCAGGATGACCTGATCCCGCGTAAAACCGGCCGAACTGAACGGCTGGGCCTGACTCGCCTCTTCTTCATGGAACGGGACATGGCAGGCATAGCCATCTACCCAGGCATCATACGCACGCACCGCCCCCGTCTGCGGGTTCCAGCGGCGGATCAGGCCGCCCTGCATGGGCAGAAGCCAGAGCTCGTCGCCATCGACGGCGATAGCCCGCGTCCCGCACGGACCATGTCCGACGGTGAGTTGCTGCGTCTCGAGCGTTTCCTCCTGCAGCACCATCACAGCGGTCGAAAACGGCGCTCCCAGATAGAGCAGGCCATCCTTCAGGCAGCAGGCTCCTCCCAGCCATACATGGTCTGCCGTACAGCCGGCCACAAAGGGCTGTACCCCTTCGACATAGCGGATTTCCTCCGTCTCGAGATCCATGCGCACGAGGTAGGGATAGCGCAAGGGGATCAGGAACAGATACCGCTCATCCGCCACGGCGTTGATGAAACGTCCCCAATAAGGCATATCCGCCTGCTTCAACGGAATATGCCGCAGCCTGCCCTCCGCTTCCCGCACAACGATTTTCTCTGCATTGAGCGGACAGATATACGTGCGGCCATGCCTCTCGATGGCAAAGGCGAGATACTGCCCTGCGTTCCAATCGGACAGCTGCGCCGCATAATGGCAGCTGCCGTCCGCCTCCCGGTGCCACAGCTGATTATTCCCCATGACAACCCAGTTCTCCGGCTCCCCCTGCGTAAAGTTGAGAACGAAACTGTGCGCATCCCCCGCCTGCGGCGCCCGCGTCAGCAGGTTGTTCAGGATGAACAGAGGCTTCCCCGCCGCACCGAACAGGGCCGTGACGCTCGTCGCGGAGTCGCCGATATAAACGTCGGACAGGGCAATGCTCGCCTCGATGTTGGGCGTCGTATCGTAGATGCCAAAATCTTCCTGCAGGAACTGATCTTTCAGCTGCTGGAACTGCGGCACGAGCTCCGGGTGGATGCTCTCCATCGTCGCGGCGAGGAGCGGATGCGGCCGCCAAAGCAGGCAGGCATCCTTCCGCCCGCGGAAGCACTGGAATACGTAGGCCATCTTTTTCAGGAACGTCGGGCTGTCCGCCAGGAAACCGTTGACGCTCGTATTGTAGAAATACACCGTACGCCCGGCCATCTTTTCGCGCCAGTCCTCCGGCGGCTCCGGCGGATTGGCCGCCATGCGCGCCGCCTTATCCAGTTTCGGCGAGCCGAGCGGCAGGATCTTGTCCTGACAGGACTCTGCATAGTAGAGTTTACCATAGTCGGACTGCGCAATGATATAGTCCACATGCTCATAGACGGGCAGATCGCGCTGGAACTCCCCCATGCCGCCCGACGTAACGTAGTACGGCACATAGACCAGCATATCCGTATAACGGGCCAGCTTGTCCGAGTAGTAGTCCATATCGACAGAGATCGCCAGATTCCCGCCATCGTAAGGATTGTGAATAAAGATCGCATCGGGGCGCAGCGTGGACAGATCGACCGTGCGGCTATCCACGACGGGCACATACGCGGGGAACTTGTCGATATCGTTGTGCCAGGCTGCCGCCGTCCCATCCGGATTGCGATCCGCGTATGGGAGCGGCATGACGAGCGTCTGGCAGTGCGCGGGATCCTGCTCCGCGGCCTGCCAGATACTCTCCATGCTGTCCCACATCGCCGCCTTATACGGGAGAAAGACGAGCAGATAGGTCGTGCGGGCCTGACGGACCTGCTGGCGGAGGTATTGCAAGAGCTCCTGCAACAGGGTAGCAGTCTCCCGGCAGGCATCGACGGATGCCCCAGCGGGCAGCTGCTGCAGGGCCGTCTCCATCCCCGTGAGGACGGAGAGATAGACCTCCTGCTCCTCCGCCGGCAGTTCCCGTTCGACGGTCTGCGCCGCCGTGCGAAGATAGGGCACCGCCGCCAGGATATCGGCACGCTTCCCCTCCGGCATGGCCCGCTCTATTTTGCGCGAGGCGACCGCCAGGATCCCCAGCAGATTTTTCTTCGTTTGCTTTCTCATAATCCTGCCCTTCCCAATCTGAGCCCGTCTATTTCAGGGGATTACTTGTGTTCGTTATGCTGATCCATCGTATACTTCAGGGACGAAGCATACGATGCGTGATCGAGATAGTACTGCTCATCCTCTGGCAGTGGCTCCCCCTCCGCATAGTACCAGGGCAAATGCCGGAACGCGTATCGCCCACCCATGCGGATTGCGGGCGCCCGATGATAGTGCCGGGCGCCGCGGTAGAGCGCAAAGGTCGTATCGACGTTCGCATAGTAGGCATCCGGCTCGATCGCGGCCCGGTAAAACCTCGACTCCGCCTTCATGGTTTCCCGCCGGCGGAAATAAGTAATATCGCTATAGATCAGGCCCGCCCCGACCTTTTCGAACAGCGGATGCTCTGCCAGAATCCGCGCGTACTCCTGCAGAAAATCCGGCGGGCAGGCGGCATCGGGCACGACATCGGGATCCGTGTAGACGTAGGGACCCTGCACCTGCAGCAGTTCCAGGATATTCGTATCCCACAGCGCACAGTGCCCGCAGTTGCTCCCCAAAAAGACCACGCGCACCCGTTCCGAGCGGATGCGCTCGTAGAAATCAAGCAGTGGCGGATAGGTCGAGTCATTGTCCAGCAGGATCACATTCGTATAGCCGGCCGCGAGCAGCCAGTCCACGAGTTTTTCCAGGCATCCGAGCCGGTCGCGGCAGTTGATGAAAATCGGGATACGGCGCACGGCCTCCCAGTCATCCGGCCGGAACAGCAGCCGGGCATCCGGCTCCTCCATCAGCGCCGGCAGTGGCGTCCCCGCCGCTGCCTGCATCCCCTGAACGATCTTTTGCAGATTGCTCCGCGCCTCCGGGAAATCCTGACGCAGATACAGCGCCTGCCGGTACGCTTTGATCGCAGCAATCCGCTCGCCGAGATGCGCGGCCGCGTTGCCGGCCATAAACCATGCCTCCGCGTGATTAGGGAAGCGCTCGATATGCTGGACAAACTGCTGCTTCGCCTGCGCATATTCCCCCTGCCGATAATGAATCAGCCCCCAATAATAATCCACTTCCGGCAGCCACGCAGATCGGACGATAAAGTCCCGTGGGAGTTCCCGCCAATAATAGGCAGCCAGTGCGTCCTCATGTCGCTCCAGGGCGGTCATGGCTGCGGCAAAAACATGGATGAGACGTCCATCCTCAAAGGCCCGCATCTCCGGTTCCTTCTCCAGAGCAGGATTGGCGATGGCCATGCGCTTCGCCTCGAGCACGCAGGCCGCCGCCCCATCCTGATCCATCGCATCGGCAGCCGCTTCATAAGCCGCCCACAGTTGTGCCAGTTCCATTGCTCCACCCTCTCTCAGAAATACTTAGCTCCCAGGCGCTTCGCATCAAAACAGATACATCCTGCCATCAAAAAAATCTCTATCCTCCTGAAATCCATCTCCGGATAACAGCGGCAGCAGCAGATCATACACCACGGTAAAAAAGATATATACGCCCGGATGTTGATGCATCTGCGTCAGCACCGCCCCGCCATCAACATGTTTTTCGCTGTCATAAATGCAACGGTATGCCGAGGCCGGCTGCCCCAGCCAACGGCATGCAGCGTCCCGTCCGTTCTCATCACCGATCAGATAGACGGGCTCGCCGCACCGGATCAGACGCTGCAGCATACTGGTAAAGCGCATGCGCTCCTGATAAACACGCTGGAGCACCTGATAGGCCTCCTGATCAGCTGCCCGCCCAAAGGTCATCTGTCGCCGCATGTCCGATGTCATCCGATGGTACAGGCCGAGCAGATGCGTCTGCATCGGTTTTTCACTGGCATAGAGCTCCCGTATCGCATCCCTCGGCAAAGTGCTCTCACTGGATTCCAGCGTACGCTTCCGTAACTGATGCACGAGAAAGAGCCGGGAAAAGTCATCCACGATGGTCCCCGCATGATCGACCGTCAGGGAGGCCTCCCTGCGCCGATAGACGTAGAAACGCTCGGGCAGCACCCGCACGCGCCGGGCCGCCAGCATCATCTGAAAATAAAACAGATCATCCTCGGCCAGCTTCAGCTCCTCCGAAAACCGGATTCCTGCCTCCTGCATCGTGCGGAGTCTCCAAAAGGAGCGTCCGAGCAGCGAAGAATAGTCCCCCTTTTTTGCCAGAAGCAGGTACATCGCATAGCCAGGAGCCGTCTCCGGATAAGTATGCTGTCTCTGTCCCTGCCACTGACCGGACAGTTTCCTCTCCAACCGGGGCGACGCATACACCTCCCCGGCATCAAAGAGGATCCCATCCAGCGTCTCCGCATCCGCGCAAGTCAGCAGGGATGCAAAGGCACCCGGCAGCAGATAGTCATCGGGATCCAGAAAGCAGATATAGTCTCCCCGTGCCTCCTGCAGAGCGCGATTGCGTGCATACGATACGCCATGATTTTCAGGCAGGGGAATGCAGCGGATCCGATGGTCGCGAAGGGAAAACTGGTGCAGCAGCTGCAGCGATCGATCGGTGGAAGCATCATCGACACCGATAATTTCCCAATCATGAATGGATTGCTGCTGCACGCTGGCGATGGCCTCGGGCAGATACGCCTCGACGTTATACACCGGCATCACCACGGAAATACGGGGCTTACGCATGGGCTTCCCCTCCCCGGTGGTCCGAGCGCAAACGCTCGATCGCGCGCATCACCTGCACGGGCGAAATGCTTTTCGTGCACTCCATCTCCCGCGCCGTGCCCCGATGATACGGGCAGATCCCCTCATACCATTGGACCCGCAGATCATTGTAGCAGCCATGGCAGACCAGGGGGTTATAGATGCGGTACGGCGTATCGAACTCCGTCCACGGCTGGTTGTGCCCGCTGATCAGGACGACCGGACAGCCTGCGGCATGGGCCAGCCATGCGAGCCCGCTGCCCATCCCGATGAAAAAGTCCGCATAAGCCAGCAGGTCGATCCGCTCCTGCAGCGGTTTCGCCCCCGTATCATCTTCCGCACCCTTGGGGATCTGCACCGTATAGCCATTGGCCTCGACCACAGGATCCCGGTCGATGCAGATCACGCGGTAGCCGAGCTCCTGCAGATACGCCGTGATGAGCTCCCAGCCATGCGGGTAGTGCCAGCACTTGTAGACGCTCGATGCCTGAGCGCCGATACACACATACGGCTCTGCGATGCGGCGCGGCCCGGAGGCGTGAAAACGTACCGCTTCCGGCGTACGATCGAGATGCAGCTCCGTACGCCCCACATATTGCCACGGGAGAGCGCGTGCACTGTCCGGGATCAGAAAGGGATCCTCCTGATACGTACCGGGGTAGAATACCGCATAGACCTCCTCGGGGATATCCTGCCGGATCGAGAGCTCCGGGTAATATTGCTCCACCAGAGGCTGGAACTGCCCCGGCACGGAACAGGTCGCCCGGCACCCGTATTCGCGCACAAACTCCCGCATCGCATTGAGCAGAAAAAGCCCCGCCCCGAGGGGGAGATTGCTGGCCACGAAATGCACGGGCTGCTCCCGCACATCGAAATCGTGTACAAAAACACATGCCTCATCGCGATAAACCTCAATATGCCAGGCGATATAGAACTTCTCCATCGAGATCAGCACCGCGCCGGAGACATCCTGGTCGAGAAAAATGAACTCACTCTCTCCATCTGAGATCCGGACATGCCAGTTTCCCTCCGGTACGCGCAGACGGAGACCCGCCGCAAAATCGAGACGGAGCCCTTCGATGCCCGTCTCCCCCTTGACCGGGCCGGCATCCGCATCCATGAAGGACAGCGATTCCAGATCATGCTGCGTCACATCGCGCCGATTCGCGCTGAAGTAAAGCTGCGGCAGATCATGTACCTGTTTCATGGCAGCACCTCCTCATCCGACCGGGTCCGGCGGAACACCCGAAAATCCTCTTTCGCGCACCATATCGTGTGCGCTGCCTCTAACTCCCCGGTTTCTTTTTCCGAAAGATAAGCACCTGCATCAACAAAGTCCTCATGTTCCTGCATCCCAGCCGAGCCCAAAAGCCCCCGCATCGTCCCGTAGTCCGTGCAGACAAAAAGCACACGATGCTGCAGGCGATCCAGCGACAGATCCAGATGCCCGTCCTGGAGGAAAAACCAGGGCTCATCCGGCTGAACATCAAAGTCTGTCCGGATGGCCGGGATATCCTCCTTACGACAGAGGAAAGCGCGCCCGCGCCGGAGCACCCGCTGCATCAGCTGCGCGCTCCTTTCGCGTTCCGCCTGCTGGATCCGGCTGGCCAGCGAAGCGAGAAAATAGCCGCTACACCATGGCGTATACGAGAAGTAATGATAGAACAGCTCGGAAAAACGATCCCTGCCCGCGCGAAACGTCAGGAAATTTCCCGCATAGTGATAAATCTTTGGAGCATCCGCCCGCTCTCCATGCAAAAATTCCAGCTTGACCGTCGCGTTAAACCGCTCCGGCAGTTCCCGATACACATTTTGAAAAGCCGCGTTCAAGAAGTCCTGATCGGGGTACAAAACCGGCTCCGTCAGATGCAGGAACTGCATGGCTTCCTCCAGCAGGGGCCGGGAGCGGAACGCATCGAGATGCATCAGCAGGACGCCAGAATTAAAATATCGTTCCCGCGAGAAAACGCCCTGAGAAACCAGGGGATGCCCCTCCTGCTGCACCACTCGATCAGGTACCGCAGCCAAAGCCTCTCCCTCATCCTGCTCCCATAGCTCGGCGAGGTCCATCTGCACGATCACATCTGCATCGAGATAAATGACACGTTCGAGCTCCGGTGGCAGGACATCCCCCGCCAGCAGACGATACATCATGGCCACGGAGAATTTGCTTTCCACCAGAGAGGGGAACCGCTGACATAAACGCCGCAGCCGCTCTCCCTGCAAAGCCTCCACATCGTAAAAGCGGATCCGCTGAGAAAACGTCCCTGCAACCTGCTCGAACCGGACACGATCTGCATCTGCAAGCGTCGCATCGTGCAGCAGGTGAACCGTCACCTGCTGCCGCGTATTCGCAAACAGCGAGAACATCGCGGTGCCAGCGAACTTCGCATAGCAATGCCCCGGGTCGGTCAAAGCCATCAAGACGTGAATCTCCATCCTATCTCACTCCTGTAGCATCTTAGCCACCTGCTGCAGCATCGGCTCGGTCACCTTGCGGTGCGCAAAATCCATAAAACCATCGGGGAACTCGATCGTATTGCTGTCCCAGCCGATGAAGGCGCGCATGTAGGGATTCTCCTGCAGCTGATTCAGGATCTCCTCATCGCTGCATCCCAGCTGGGCCTGCAAAAGGATGGTGCCCAGAACGAACCGCGCAGGATGTTCGACGCCGCCGAGGTCGGCAAAGGACGCATCATACTGTTCTTCGATTTTATCCCACGGCATCTGCCTCGAGAGCTTCACCCAACGGTTCTCCTCTGCCCCGATGCGCCCTTCCGCAATGGCTTTCCAACGTTTTCCAAATATCTGCCAGTCAAAGAACTGACCGCGAAGCAGAGAGATCACGGCACGATAATGCTCCCGATACAGCTTCTCATGCCGTTGCAGGATCGTATCATACGTTTTCAGCATATCTTCACGCGAAAAATCCTGCTGCGTCAAAGAGGAGCTATCGCTCCGCTTGCGATAGTGAAAATACGTCCCTTCCAATCGGACCGGATGCAAACCGAGATCCATCAACGAGAGCCAGAAATCCCAATCTTCCCAGTAGCCCAGGTTCGTGTCGTATCCATGCGCCCGCAGGAAATCCTCTTTCCGAAAAACAGCGGACACATGAATCAAATTCTGCACCAGCATGAGATCCGGATCGAAATCCGTCGTATTCCACGGGCCGCTCTGTTGGTCAAACAAATCGGCACGGCAATAGACCATGCCGACATTACGGTCCTGCTCCAGAACGGCAATGGCCTCGGAAAGGTATACCGGCTCGATGAGATCATCGGAGTCCAGCGGCAGGATATACGTCCCCTGCGCCGCCTCGATGGCCGCATTGCGCGTCGCCGACGGCCCCCGATGCGGCAGATGCAGGACGCGGATCCGTTTGTCGTGCAGCGAAGCCAGGACCTCCTGCGTCAGGGCATCATCGGAGCCATCGTCGGCGATGACCAGTTCCAGCTTCGGATAATCCTGCGCCAGGGCCGACGCCACGCTCTCGCGGAGATGCTTTCCGCTGTTCCAACAGGGCATGATGATGCTGGCCAAAGGCAGGTTCTTGTTTTTCCTGCGGTACGCCCGCTTTTCCCCGCTACGGCGGGCAGCTGCCCGCTCGGCATCCAGCAGTTCCCGGCAGGTGACGACCTCCGGCCCCTGCCATCCCGGGAACACGTCCTTCAGTCCCAATTCCTTATAATTTTCGGGAACATGCCATTTTTGCAGGAATTTCTCCTGGTTCTTGTCCAGCAGCCGTTTATGGGCTTTCCTCTCTTTCTCCCATACGGCAGGAGATGCCGACTGGACAAAGGAAGCGCTGCCGAAATGGTGGATCATGGTATCCCGGCACACGAGCAGCTCATACCCGGCCTGCCAGATGCGCAGGGAGTAGTCATCGTCCTCGTAGTTGCCCGGGCTGAACTGCTCGTCCAGCCCGCCCAGCTTCGTGTAGATTTCCCGTTTGAACAGGAAGCAGAAGCCCACGAGCGTCAATCGGCGTTCCCATTTCGAAGGGTCGCTGTGATTGAACGACTCCGCAAAGGCAAAAAGGCCGGGAACATCGTGATAGGACACGGGCATGCTCTGCATATTCGAGATGTTGTTCGTCATGCAGCTGACCGCGCCGACCTCGGGGCGGCTGTAGAGAGCCGTGCGCAGGTTGGACAGCCAGCGCGGCGTGACGATCGTATCGCTGTTCAGGAGCAGCAGCTCGCTCCCCTTCGCAATAGCCAGCCCCTGATTGCATCCTTTCGGGAATCCTGCATTGTCCTTGTTGAAGATGCACCGGATATCGCTCTGCTTTTTCAGCCAATCGACCGAGCCGTCCTTTGACCCGTTGTCAACGATGATGATCTCATGGGGTACATCCTGCGTATACTGGCGGATGCTCTCCACGCAAAGCCGGGTCAGATCCAGCGTATTATAGCTCAGGATGATGATACTCGTACCGTCCATAACTCAGCCTTTCAATGTCGTCAACAGCACAAAATCCGTATAACTCATCGCCGCCGCGAACTGCAGCGCCTTGTCCGGATCGCCCATCGCCTGACTCAGGACAGCCAGGTTCCGCAGGGTCTCATCGTCGTGGTCATCGAGCTGCAACGCTGCCGTCAGGCATGCCTTCGCACCCTCGTGATCGCCCGCCACATAGCAGCCGCCCGCAAAGCTGTTCAGCAGGTGGATGCGCTCTGCCACGGAGACCTTTGACTGCATGACCTCAGCGATCTTTGCCGCCGCGTCAAAGGCAGGCGGTTCCTGCTTCGGCGCTGGCTCTGCCTTTGGCGCCGGCTCTGGCTCCGCCGCTGTCTCTTTCTCCGTCTCTACGGCGATAGGCTGCTCCGGTGCGCCCGGCATGGCCGGCTCTGCCTCTCCCGCGAGGTGCATGAACGCAGCGACGTACGGGAACTCGCGGCGGATGCGCTCCGGATCCTCCTGCGCATAATATTCGAGGATATCCTGCATGTCTTCGCGCTGCTCGGGCTGCAAAGCCTCTGCATAGTGCTCCAGGATGAAATCGTAGATCGCCATGCCATCCTGCGTACGGTCTTCCAGAATGCAGATCCGGGCCAGCAGCAGGCGTGCCTCGACATGATTTGGCGCGAACTTCAACGTATTGTCCAGCCAGGAAACCGCCCGCTCATAGTCTCCCGTCATGAAATAGCAATACGCCCCCTGATACATGTCCTCCGGCTCATAAATCTTTTTTTCGATCATCTCCGCGAGAACATTCAGGGCGTCGCCATACGCCTCTGCCTCAATCTTCTCTCGCATCTGTGCTTCCAACGCCTTCTTCTCCTGCGCATTCTGCTGCACGGCCTGCGCCTGCTGTTTCTGCTGTTTCTCCCGGCGATATCTGCGGCTTGCTTTTCCCATTTTGACAGCCTCCTGTTTATCGGTAATTGTTATAAAAAATCGATGGCTTATACTATTCTATTCGTTTTTTATTTCGTATTTTCCTGCTCATTCCTTAAGGGCGTGAGCTGCCAGGTGCGCCATATACTCGCGTAGGCATCCTCCACATCATGGACATATCCGACGGCATCCATGATGGGCGAGGCCATCATGCGCTGGGCGATCGTCTCATGCAGGGCTGCGAGGCGTTCCGGGGACCGCGCGAGCTGAACCGCCTTTTCGACGTAGGCCTCATCGCTGTCCGCCGCCAGCTCCGTAAGCCCCAGGTTCGCGAGCAGGCTGTAGCCGAAGCGCGTCCCATGCCGCTCCCCATAGCGCGTGATAACGGGCGTCCCCCGGAGCAGCGCATCGCAGGTCGTCCCGCCGCCCACGTAGGGATAGGTATCGAGCAGGATATCGATATCCATATACCGGTCGAGATAGTCTGCAGAACTGCCCTCGACCGTGATGCGATCCATCGGCAGCCCGAGCCGGCGTGCCCGGTCGGTCACGCGGCGGATCACCCAGGTGCGGACATTGGAATGCTTGAGCAGCATACGGGCATCCGGCACGCGGCGCAGGATCTCCTTCCAGAGCAGCAGCATATCGTCCGTGATCTTGGCAAAGTTGTTGAAGCTGCCAAATACCACCGGTTGATGCAGGTGATACGTCTTCTTGCACTGCAGGAACCGCTCCGGCGGCGTATAGCAGAAATGACTGTACGGCAGGCGCAGCAGCTTTTCCGCGAACTGATCGTCATGCTGCCCCGGCGGGTCCAGATGGATATCTGTGAGAAAGTAGTCGATGGCCGCCGTACCGGACGTACTCATGTAGCCGATGCCCGCGACCTGCACAGGCGCGGGGCGACGACTCATGACCTGCAGCGTACGCCCTCCCTCTGCATGCACGGTGAGGTCGAACAGGATGTCGATTTCATCGTCATAGATGCGCTGAGCGATCTCCTCAAAGGGCGTAGCCGGGGTAAACGAAGCCCACCCCGTGACCTGTTTTTTTAGGTCCTCCGTCACGATATCCTCATGCGGCCAGAGGCTGTAGAGATAGACCTCGTAGCGGGAGCGGTCGTAGCGCATCATCAGCTGAATGGAGAAGAAGCTCACCACGTTCTTGATGAAGACAGGCGCGATATACCCGACGCGGATTTTCTGGTGGCGGCGTGCCGGATCCCGCGGCTGATGCACGAAGGGCGTAACGGCCTCAGCGAGCTGCCCATATCCCTTATGCTGATCGATCATGACGGTATCGGTGAGATGCGGCACATAATGCAGGATAAAGAGATAGTTGCTGTAGAGCTCGCACTGCTTCCGATAGGGCAGCCCCGCCGTGTGATTCAGTGCCTCCCAGTAAGCCTGCTGGGCTTTGTCCATATCGAGCAGCTCGAAATAGCACTCTGCCATGCGCTGATAGACGCGCCACATTTCCCCCTTCAGGAACGTGCCCTGCTGCTGCAGGAAACGCAGGCGGTCCAGCGCCAGCTGCGGCTGGTGGGCGTGCAGCAGCTTCATGACGGGTTCGAGTTTCTGGTCCATAACCGTATAATCAACAGGTTCCTCGATCATGCCTTTTCCTCCTTCTGTTCTTCCTGATACCGCTGCCAAATGCGCTGGTAAGCCGACTCCATCTCCTGGACATAACGCTGCGTATCCATCAGGGCGGACTGGAACAGCATCGTGCGCAGATTCTGATGCAGGGCGCTGAGCAGCTCCGGATCCCGCGCGAGTCCGACGGCGCGTGCCACATAGGATGCACCGTCGGGCACAGCCAGCTCACCCAGCCCCGCTGCCGTCAGCATCGACAGCGCGAAGCGGGAGCCCAGTCCCTGCCCATAGCGGGTGATCACAGGCACGCCCATATAGAGCGCATCGCAGGTCGTGCCACCGCCCACATAGGGATAGGTGTCGAGCGCGATATCGACGTCCAGATAGCGCGCCATGTAGTCATGTGAAGAAGGCTCGAAGGCCACCCGCTCCATATCCAGTCCCGCCGCGCGGAACCGCTCATAGGCCAGATCGGTCAGGCGGTCGTCATGGTAGGCCTCTGCCTTGCAGAGCAGGCGTGACCCCGGTACCTGGGCCTGAATCTGCTGCCAGAGCGCCAGCATCTCATCCGTGATTTTCTGATAGCGGTTGAACACGCCAAAGGTTACATAGCCCTTGCGGCGGCAGGGCGCATCCTGACAGGCCGGCACATCCGTGCGTCCCGTATAGCAGAACATACTCGTGAGGCGCAACGGCCGCTCCGTGAGCAGGCAGGGAGCCTCCACGGGATCGGCCGCCGCATCCGTGAGCAGGTAATCTACGGTATCGAGCCCTGTCGTATCCATATACCCCAGGCCGGAGACCTGCACGGGGGCCGGCTTCCAGGCCAGGGCCATCAGCCCCGAGCCGCTGGAATGGCCGCCGAGGTCCACGAGGATATCGATCTCATCCGTGTAGATCTGCTGTGCGATATCCTGCATTTCCCAGCCATGAACATCGCGGAAGACATCGACGGCCTGCCGGACCAGGTCGCGGAAGCCATCGTGACTCTCCCCCAGGGAATACGCGTAGAGCTCGAAATGCGCCGCATCGTGAGCAGCCAGCAGCTGATAGTAGAAATAGAACATGACGTGCTCGCGGAAGTCCCCCGAGATATAGCCGATGCGCAGGCGCGCATGCTGCGGATGGGCCTGATGGCTATAGCGCGGCACCTCCCGCAACACAGCGTTGATGCCCCGATGCGCCGCCAGCATCTCCTCCGGGCTGAGGTCCAGATGATGCAGGGCCATCAGGTACGAGCCGTACATCTGGCAGGCATCGTGCAGTGTCGTGGCAGACCGGGACGCCTGCATATAGTGCTCCGCCGCCTCCCTGATCTGCCCCATGACGAGCTCGTTAAGGGCCATCTGCGTATGCAGCTCCGTGAGGAAAGCCGGATTACGCCAAAAATCCGCCGAACTCTGCTCCTGCTGTGCCCGGTACCGGATACAGGCCTCCTCCGAGCGCTGGTAATGGGCCTGAGCCCGCAGATGATGGCGCTGGCGATTCTCCCCCATGCCCAGCAGCCACGCATACTCGATCTGCCGGGAGGGCGCTGTGCGGTCAGCCTGGGCAAAGAACCAGGTGGTCCGCAGGTAATCCGGCACGGGCAGGTTCAGGTAAGCCCGGCCAATGGCTCCGGCGTAGTCCTGCCAGTCAACCGCAGCGGCACGGAGACGGTTGCCGTAGAGAATCACGCGCTGCCAGTCCTGTGCCTCGTAGGCCCGCGCGAGATCCTGCTGCAGCTTCCTTACAGCTTTCTTCCGCTGGCCTGCCGTCTGCGTCCCCTGCAGCCAGTGCTCATAGAGGCGCTGGAACTCGTGCTCGATGGCGAGGATATAGCCGCCCGCATCCATGACGGGCGACTCGCGCAGGCGGCGGCGCAGCGTCTGCCGCAGCGTGCGCAGGCGCGGCAGGTCCGCCGCGAGTCCCGCCGCAAGCCGCACGTATTCCTCCGGCGTGGCCGCCACCAGCTCTGGCAGGCCCGCATTCTCGAGAATGCTCTTGCCGAAGCGCGCATGATGGCTCTGCCCCGCCAGCGTCACGACGGGCACGCCCATATAGAGCGCATCACAGGTCGTGCCGCCGCCCGGGTACGGGAAGGTATCCAGTGCGATGTCGATGCGCCGGTATGCCTGCAGGTAGTCCTGCGTGCGCCCCTCCGTCATGACGCGCGCGGGAGCGATGCCCGCCCGTGCAAGCTTTGCCATGGCACATTGCGCGCCATACGGGTCATCGAAGATCGCATCCTTGAGGAACAGCCGGCTTTCCGGCACCGCCTCCAATATCTTTGCCCACATCCCCAGTGTCCTGGCATTGACCTTGGCGAAGTTGTTCAGGCTGCCGAAGGTGATATAGCCATTTGCGCCCGCCGGCAGGGGGCCGACCGCACCCGGCTTATCGTGCCACATATAGCAGAGATGGCTCTGGGGCAGGCGCAGGAGCTGTTCCGTAAAGGGTACCTTCTCCCCTGCGGGCACGGTATGTGCATCTACGAGGAAATAGTCCATCTGCGGCACGCCCGTCGTATCGAAATACCCGATGCCCGAGAGCTGGATGGGTGCCGGACGGTAAGCAAAGACCGGCAGCAGATTCCCCGCCGTATGGCCGCTCAGATCAAAGAGAACATCAATCTCATCTTTATAGATCTGCGCGGCGATATCGGCGTATGCCTGCCCCGCAACGTTGCGCCAGCCCGTCACCCAGCGCTGCAGCTCGGCGCTGGCCGTATCCTCCTCGCCGTTCATGTAGCAGTAGACTTCACAGGACGCGCGATCGTAATGATGCAGCAGCACATAGGCGAAGCTGGCCACGACATGGCGGCAGAAATCCGCCGAGACATAGCCGATGCGCAGCTTGTCGTGCCGCCGCTTACGCACGTGGCGATAGGGCTTGATATCCGCCAGCGCTTTGCCGTACGCCTGCGCGAGCGCGAGCGTCCCCTGCTCGGCCGTCACGTCATCATGCGCGTAGAAGAGCGCATTGCTGCACTCCTCCAGCCAGCCGGATTCCAGCGTCTTGCAGGAGAGGGACAGCTCGTAAAAGGGACCGGCCTCCTCCCCGCGGGCCGTGCGCACCAAAAGCGCGGCCATACTGCTGGCCGCGGCGCCGCGACACCATGAGGGCATATCCCCGGCCGCCAGTGCCCGCCGATACAGCTGCTCGGCCTGCGCGGTGGCCTGCGTCATCTCCGCGACACGCCCCAGCAGGTAAAGGTCCTCGCCCGCCAGCAGGGCTTCATCCTCGGGATAGCGCGCCACGAGCTGCGCGGCCTGCTCCAGCTTCTGCCCGTCGATGGCCTGAATGAGGGCCCGCCGCAGATCCCGCAGCTCGCGATAGGTGAGCGTTCCCTGTTTTTGCTTCATGCCTTACTTTCCTTTCCCGTCTTTGCCTCTCCCGCCTCAGCCGGCTGGAACAGCTGCCTCATGCGCCCGATGGCCTGTGCCAGTGGCTGCATCTCTTGCGGCACCGCTTTCCCCTGTGCCAGGGCCTGCCAGGCCGCCTGATAGTCCGGCGGCAGCAGCAGCGAGAGTTTGCCGTCCACGGACTGCGGCTGCCCGAGGGCATCCGCGATGCCGCAGAGGTACAGCCATGCCAGGTCATCCGCTGCCGCTCCGGCCGCCGCATCATAGCGCCCCGCCGTCAGGTAGTCCCGCGCCGGATATTTCTTCGCCGCATGCGCCGCGTAGTATACGGCCACGTCACCGCCCTGTCCGGCAAGCGCATCGGCCAGAAAATCCGCATCATCGGCCTGATACAGCTCCTGCAGCAGGCCGATGATATCCACGGCCGCCACGCCGGCCCGCGTCAGGGACTGCACGAGACGACGCAGCGAGGCCGTATGGTAGCGGTATACCTGCAGCGCCTGCAGCCAGTCTTCACGCGCCTCTTCCTCCGCGCCGCGCAGCGCCGCCATTTCCCCGCGCGCCCACCACGCACCGGGCAGGAACCGCTCCAGATTATCCGTGACACCTTCCACGTCCAGCCGATACTGAGCATGCAGGGCAAAGGCACGCTCCAGATTATCCGCTGCCGCCAGATAATCTTTTTGCTCGAAGAGATAGAGCCCCTTCATCATCGAGAAATCGGCCTGATGCGGACAGGCCTGTATCGCCTCGTCGATGACCTGCAGGAACTCCGCCGGCTTCTTCTTGCCAAAGAGGTACGTGCTCACACGGATCATGTGGATATGCGGCAATGCATCCTCCATGGCCTCGCTTTGGGATAGCGCCAGCTCGGCATACTTCCGCCCCCGCTCATAGTCCCCCAGGCCATAGTAGCAGTCCATGAGATAGCGATTGTCCCTTGGCGTCGCCTCGCCCTGCTGCGAGGCGATCTTCTCCTGTAAAAGATCGAGATTACGCTGCAGCTTGCGCCTGATGATGGCCTGGGAATAGCCCGTATGGATGATCTCAATCTCCTTCACGAGCTCGATGGCGCGATTCTTCGGCACCGTCAGCGCCTCGTGGATGCGCCCGCGATAGCGCAGCGTGGAGAGATTGCGGAACAGACGCAGCTGCACGGATGCCCCGATGAACTTGTCCTGCTGCGCGGGGTCGATATTCACGAGACGGCACATGATGCCGGCAATCTTCACCTGGGGATGCAGGCGCCGCAGCAGCGCGGGAATCCGCCGGATGGAGTCCGGCGTGAACGTCTCATCGGCATCGAGAAAGGCAATCCAGTTGCCATGCGCCTGCGCCAGCGCATAGTTCTTCGCCGCCGCAAAGTCCCCCGTCCACGGGAAGGAAAAGGGCCTCACGCCCGCGCGCTCCACGATGGCCACGGTATCGTCCGTCGAGCCCGTATCGACCACGACGATTTCGTCCGCCAGCTTTTTCATGCAGGCCAGCCATTTGCCGATATTCTGCGCCTCATTCTTCACGATGACGCAGGCCGTAAGCTTGATCATCCCTGTGCCTCCTTTGCCCAGTCCTGCATCCATTGCCGATAGGCCCGGATATCCGGCGAACTGCAGCCAGCCTGCTCTGCCCGGTCGAAGCACGCCGCCGCAGCCGATGCGTGCAGGTGGTAGAGGCAGAGGCCCGCGTGATACCAGAATGCTGCCGCCTCCCCCATCTCCGCCTCGGGAATCTGTTCATACAGCGACCAGGCCAGTGACCATTCCTCCGCATCGCAGAGCGCATCCGCCACCTGGCGCACCATTGGCCAGCCGAATTGGCCGGCGAGACTCAGATACCGCTTCAGCGCCTCCCGCTTCTGGCAGCCGAGCATCGCATTCAGACCCGCCTGATACGCATCGGCATCTGCCGCCGTCAGGCTGTCCGCATCGGCCTGTCCCAGCCCCACGGCCAGCAGGCGCTGCAGGCACGCAGGGAGCATGGCCGCATTGGCCTGGAAGAGCTGCCGGTTCGCCCGCTGCAGTTCCCGGCCACCGGCGAAGAGTGCCCGGAAGAGGATCTTCATCTCACCAGCACCTTTCTGCACGGCTTGTTCATAGCGTACCGGCACGAGATCAGGAGCCAGCTGCCGATAGCAGGCTGCCTGCCCCGTATGGATGACCCAGCCGCGCAGAAATGCCTGGTTCTCCGTCGCAGGCGGGTAGAACCCCTCCTGCGCCAGCGACGCGGGCACATCCTTGCCCTGACGCTCACAGCACGCGGCCCAAAGGGAAAGAGCCTGTTCATCATAGCGCGACAGCCTCAGGGCCTGCCTGAGATACGGCTCTGCTTCCGCCGCTTTTCCCTCCTGCAGGGCGAGCCCGCCGAGCGTCCGCAGAACCCGCGGGCACAGCGCATACGCCTGCGTATCCTGCATCGCCTGCCCGGCTTCCGCCCTGCCCTGCTGCAAAGCGGAAGCCGCCTGCAAAAATTCCTGCAGCCGTGCTTTGGCCACGTCAGTTTCCCCGCAGGCAGCGGCCAGCAGGCCGTAATGAGCGCCGATATCCAGCCAGTCCGGGTGCTCGCGCCAGGCCGCCTCCGCAAAGGCCAGCTGCTCGTTCTGCGGCAGTTTCAGGGCCCGCATCGCCGCGAGTACCAGCACGTAGAGTCCCTGCTTGCCCGCCACGGTCGGTGGCTCCTGCTCAATGGCCCGCACGGCATAGTCTAGTGCCGCCTGGTACTCCCCCAGGCCGTAGCAGCAGTCCGCGAGATAGCGGTAGAGCTGCTCCGGCGGCACGTCACCTGCCTGCTGTTCCCGCTCCAGCAGGGCCTTGTTGCGCTGCAGCTTCGCCTGCAGGCGGCGCGTTGAATAGCCCGTATGGCGCACGGCGAGCTCCGGCAACTGCCGCACGTTCCCGAGCGGTCTGCCCGCCTCGTAGAGCGCCTCGTGGATGCGGCCCCGATAGCGCCGCGCGGGCGTCGGCCGCCAGATGCGCAGCGCCGGGAAGCGCGAGATCTCCGCGTCGCGCGCGTCGGCGTCCACGTTCACGACCGGCACCTGTACGCCTGCCACCTCGCGCGGCAGCGCGGTGAGCGCTCCGCGCACCGCCTGCGGCTGCCGGAATGTCTCATCGGCATCGAGGAAGATCACCCAGTCCCCGTCGGCGACCTCCAGCGCGGCATTGCGCGCTGCTGCGAAGTCATCGTGCCACGGGAAATGCAGCAGCTTAACCGTCTGTTTCGCCGTATCCGCGAACTGCTGCACCAGCTCAGCCGAGCCATCCGTCGAGCCCGTATCCACGAGCACCAGCTCATCGCTGTAGACGGCGGCCTTGCTGAGCCACTCCGGCAGGCGCTCTGCCTCGTCGCGATAGATGAGACAGGAGCAAATATACGTACGAAATACAAAGGGTGGTTCTCCCAGTTCCTGCACAATGCTCTGCAAGGCCGCATCGTAACGCCGCCGCATAGTGGGACTGATAGCCTGCTGGCGCAGGTAACCGTCCGCATCCAGATTGCGGGCATCCTGCAGGAGCGTGCGCAGGCAAGCCTCATATTCCTTGCGCGTATGCAGGAAAACACGGCGCTGCCAGTACTCCTGCATCAGGCGCAGCCATTCGCAGCGGCTCTCCAAAACAACATCTGGCTGCTGCCCCTCCTGGTCATCATGTCGGCGATAGGAGCTCAGTGGCTCACGGAACAGGCAGAGATCCCCCTTCTCCATGAGCTCCAGCCACATCGCGACGTCAGAGAGACGCTTGTAGCCGCGGCTCTCCGCATGGTAATAGGGATGCGCAAGGTCACGGCGACGGAACAGCACGGCCGAAGGCTCGCCGATGTAGTTGCCCACGCTGCGCAACAGCATATTTCCCTGTTCCTCACCGGGGAAAATCTCATACTCACCCGCAATCGCCCGATGCGCCCGCAGATGGGAAGCGAGCGGCTGACCGGACGCATCGATAATGTCTCGCTGGGATGACACGAGCGTGACCTCGGGATGCGTGTCGAGAATGGCCGCCATCTTCGCGAGCTTTTCCGGCTTCAGCACATCATCATGCATGAGCCACTGGATGTAGTCGCCGCGCACGAGCTGCTCAAACGGCGCGAAATTCTCTTCCTTCGTTTTCGCCGTGCGGTTCCGCACGTAGCGGATGCGTGCGTCATCCGCATACGATTGCATGAGGCGCTCCGTGCGGTCATCCGTGCTGTTATCGCAGACGATAATCTCGATGGGCGCGTAGGTCTGTGCCCGCGCACTCTCCAGGGCGATGCGGAAATACTCCGGTGCGTTATACGTGGGGATGAGGATGCTGATGAGATGCTGCGCCATACTATCTTTCCCTTCTTTCGGCCATACCCTGCTGTTCCCAGCGCTGCCGCGCCCGCTGCACCCAGGCGCTCGCAGGGGCGTACTGTTCGGCCTGATCAAACCACCGGGCCGCCTCCTGTTCGTCGTGCAGGATGTGCATGATCTCGCCGAGCCGTGCCGCCACCATACCAGCCTGCTCCGCGAGGAAATACCGTCCCTCCCCCGGTGACATGGCTGTCTGCTCATAGCGCTCCAGCGCCGCGATGAGTGCCTGGCGCGCCTCCGGCAGCCGGCCGAGGGCGCAGAGCGTCATGCCCTTCTCCGCATAGAACTCCGGCAACTGAGGAAAGGCCGCGATGGCACGCTCCGCCCAGAAGAGCATCTGCTGCTCCCGCCCGCCGAGCTGGCGCAGGCTCTCCAGCAACATGTGGTATACGTGCACGCCGCCCCCCACCATACGCACGGGACTCTCGATAAAGGCCTGCGCGGCTTTAGCTGCTGCCGCATAATCCCCGAGACCGAAATAGCAATCGGCCAGGTAGTAATCGTACTGCGGCAGATGCCCCTTCTCCGCGATTTCCGCCTGCAGCAGCCGCAGATTCCGTCCGTCCTTCCGGCTCGCAAAACGTGGGTCATACCCTGTATGAAGGAGGAGCCATGACGCGGGAGCCCGCTCCAGGCGCAGTTCCGCCATCGGCTCGCCAGGTTCCGCTGCCACCGCAGGCAGGAGCGCCAATTGCTCATGGATGCGTCCGACATAGCGTATATCCGGACGGTTGCGCATGATGCGCAGGTCAGACCAGACCTCTGCTATTATGCGCGCTTCAGCACCCACGATATTCCGCATGCGCACAAAAAGTGCATCCGCCTGCGTGCGTGCCAGCACCCGCTCCACCTCGCGGCGCAGCAACGGCATGGCGAAGTATTCGTCTGCATCAAGGAAGATAATCCAATCGCCCGTGGCCTGCGCCAAAGCATAGTTGCGTGCCGCGGCGAAATCATCCTGCCACGCATAGTGATAGACCCTTGCCCCCGCCTGTGCCGCCAGCTCCGGCGTTCCGTCCGTCGAGCCCGTATCGACCACGATGATCTCGTCGGGCACCCTGCCCAGCGAGGCAAGCGAGCGCGGCAGGGTCGCCGCCTCGTCCTTCACGATATAGCATGCTGAGATACGCAAGGCATCTCCCCCTTTCATCTATACTCTATATATCGTATTTCTACACAGCGGGTTAAATCTCCTGCTCACATCCCCATAGCCGCGCAGCGGCGTGGCCCTCCCCGTTGGGGTAAGCAAGCGCTTAACGGTCGCCTATACAAATAGCCGCGCAGCGGCGTGGCTCTCCCCGTTGGGATAAGCAGACGCTTAGCGCTTTAGCGCTTAGCGGTCGCTTATACACAGGAGAGCTGTCAGCGTAGCTGACTGAGAGGGTCTTGCGACGATAGCATTGCGAAGAGAGACCCTTTCCGCCCCTCCGGGGCAGTGAAATGCCCACTGGGCATTTCACACTCCCAATGGGGAGAGGCACGCGATAGCTGCGCTATCGCTATGGCTCTCTGCTCGCACCCCCTTAGCTGCGCAGCGGCGTGGCTCCCCCCGTTGGGGTAAGCAGACGCTTAGCGGTCGCCTATACAAATAGCCGCGCAGCGGCGTGGCTCTCCCCGTTGGGATAAGCAGACGCTTAGCGCTTTAGCGCTTAGCGGTCGCTTATACACAGGAGAGCTGTCAGCGCAGCTGACTGAGAGGGTCCTGGGCTCCTGGCATTTCCCCGTCTTGTTCATATACGCAAAAAAAGGCCCCCGCCTTGCGGCGGGGACCCGGTAGTGTCCTGAATAGGAACCAGTAGAATTACTGGAGCAGGCTGAGGACAGAGCTGCTGCTCTGGTTGGCCTGTGCCAGCATGGACTGAGCTGCC
>Ga0256406_1001302_pt1 | contig 41029 bp, 31 predicted proteins | sample RumenRJG_03DNA_FD_185986 | JGI IMG/M metagenome (GOLD analysis project Ga0256406, IMG submission 185986) | Bovine rumen microbial communities from Lethbridge, Alberta, Canada - RJG_03 | ecosystem: Host-associated > Mammals > Digestive system > Stomach > Rumen | place: Canada: Alberta | collected... | reverse complement strand
GCAAACCCGTGGGGTGAGGCAGCGCGCTGTCTCGCCATAGGAGTCGTGGCTAAAATGCCTTGATTTTGGCGGAGTCTGGAAAGGACATGGCCTGCAGATCCAAAGTGGTTAAGCCGTGAACTGTAACTTGCGGTCTGGACACTTTAATGCGGTAACACATCGCAGTATTGACACGGTAAAACACCGGGCTGATAATGAGTCAGATATTACTTGCTTATTTCCTTGGGGGAGCGGAGAGAGATGAGACAGAACAAGGAGCGGATCCTGGAGCTGCTGTCCCTGCTGTGGACGCAGACCGATGAGAAGCATCCGGTGACGACGACACAGATCATGGCGATGTTCTCGGAGAAGGGACATACCCTGAACCGGAAGACGGTCAGTGCCGATATCAGGACGCTGGAGGAAGCGGGCTTTCAGATCTCAGTGACCGGCGGGCGGGAGAACGGATACTATCTGGAGAACCGGCTCTTTGAAGATCCCGAGCTCAGGATGCTCATCGATGCCGTCTCCTCCGCCCCGTTCCTTACCAAGGCAAAGAGCCACGAGCTTGTGGGTAAGCTCCTGCAGATGACAAGCATGTACAAGGCAGGAGACCTGTCCCGCCATCTCTACTGCGCCGATGCCCTGCGCCCCATGTCAGAAAAGGTCTATGAGACACTGGACGTCATCAACAGGGCCATCAACGGGAGAGCCCGGATCTCCTTCCAGTACTTTGATTACGGCCCGAAAAAGCGCAAGCGCCTCCGTCACAGGGGAAAGGTCTATGAGGAGAGTCCCTGCTTCCTTGTCTTTTCAAACTCCCGTTACTACCTCGTCTGCTGGTCGGACGAGCACCAGGACATGGTGCAGTTTCGGGTAGACCGGATGACGGGAGCTGGGGTGGTCCTGAAGGAGGCTGCAGCGCCGCCACAGGGGTTTTCGATCGATACGTACGTGCGGTCCATGTACGGGATGTTCGGCTCTTCCCGGAGCCTCCGGCACGTGCAGCTCCTGTGTGAGAACGATCGCATGAACAACATCCTGGATCAGTTCGGATTTGCGGTGAGGACCAGCGTTGTGGACGATCAGCACTTCCTGGCCGACGTCGAGGTCGCGGTCAGCCCGAACCTGTTTGCCGAGGTGTTTCGCTACAACGGAGGGATCAGGATCCAGGGACCGGAGGACGTCGTCTCGTCCTACAGGGAGTGGCTTACCCGTGCCCTTTCTCAGTACGAAAATCATAATGATGGTGAATGATCTGTGAACAAAGAGTGACATTCGATGCAAAACACCTTTCGGTGTGGTACGATAGGAGTATCAACGGGGAAAGGGCTTACATTGCATCATGTCGGCAGACAAAAAAGGGAGAAAACGACCGCTCATCGCGTTTTTCTGCGGCAATTATCACACGGACCATCCGAAACGCCTGGTCGCCTGGATGTACGAAAACATGAAGTCAGAGGACGTCGACGTCCGCTACTACCTCCAGACCGAGAGCCAGGGGTTTCTCGATGCGGTAAAGCTCGAGGCGGCCCGCTATGACTATCAGTATGCATCCCTTCCCTGCTATGCAAGGTATGACATCCCCGATGTCCATGTCATCAGCTTCGGTACCATTCTGATCTACCAGAAGGAGTGGGTTCTCTCGAACTTCCTCGACGTCCTGCCGAAGGCACCATCCGTCGTCATGGAGTGCGAGGCCGACCGCCCCGGCTGTGTTGCGATCTCCGTCGACAATGCGGCGGGCATGCGCATGGTCACCGAGCATCTCATCAAAGAACACCACATTCAGCGTCCTGCGTTCATCACGGGTCCCATGCAGAACCCCGAGGCGCAGATCCGCTTTCACACCTTCCTCGATACCTGCAGCAAATACGGCCTGGACGTTCCGGAGAGCCGGATTGTCTACGGCGATTTCTCGATGAATATCGGCCCCCTGGTGGACGCACTGCTTTCCCGGGAGCCTCATATCGATGCCCTCGTCTCCTCCAATGACGAGATGGCACGGGCTGCGGTGCCGGTCCTTGAAAAGCACGGCTATGTTGTCGGAAAGGACATCCTCCTTACCGGCTTTGACAATGCGATCTTTGCCCGTCAGATGAACCCGCCGCTTACCACGGTCGATCAGAACTACCCGGAACTCGTCCACAGCGCAGCGGTTGCTGCGATGGACCTCATCGAGGGGAAGGAGCCCCCTGACGTCAAGGTCCCGCCGATTCTCCGGGCAAGGGAGAGCTGCGGATGTGCGGATCAGGACCAGAGCCTTGAGGAAGAGGACCTTCTGGTGCGCTTTACAAGGCAGGAGGAGAACTTTGCCAAGAGCTGGTCCAACGCTCTGCTTCTTCGCGAGGCCCTGCTTCGCGCGGACTGCCTTCGGGACTTCCTGAAGACCCTGGGGCAGAAGCTCGGCGACATGGGCTGCACCGCGTCCTGGATCTGCCTTCTGGAGGAGCCGGTCCGGATCTCGGACGGCGGGATCCTGGAGCCTCCGGCCGTGATCCGCCTTGCCCTCTCTCAGGAGGGCGAGAACGTCACTGCCTGGGACGACAATGAGGGACCCGTCTGCGAGGACGGGGGCACCATGGAGTTCCTGGACGGGGAGAGGCCCCGGCAGACGTTCACCTACCTTCTGTTCTATCAGGATATCCAGTACGGCACCTTTACCGTGGAATGCACCCCGGAGGAGGCGTCCTACTACTACGGCATGTCCCTGGAGATCGGCACCGGCATCATGGTCCAGCACCTTCTGGAGGAGCAGAGAAATCTCCTGCAGGATCTTCGGGACAAGAATCAGGTCCTCGATTTCGAGGCAGAGCACGACAACCTGACCGGTCTCTACAACCGGGCGGCCCTCATCAGCCGCGCCCTCTCCATGGTCCGCAGCACCCCGGACAGGAGCTATGCGGTGGTGATGGCAGACCTCGACCATTTGAAGCAGATCAATGACACGTTCGGGCACATCGAGGGGGACTTTGCAATCAAAAAGTCCGCCCAGTTCCTTCGGGATTCCCTCCCGGACAAAGCCCTCATCGGCAGGATCGGCGGAGACGAGTTCCTCGCCTTCTTCCCGGCAGATGAGGAGGCGGTAAAGGCGTCCCTGTCCGCCCTGCAGGCAAAGATCCGCTCCTTCGAGCAGGTCACGCAGAAGCCCTACTACGTGGACATTTCGTGCGGCTACATGCTCTTTGACGCGAAGATGGCAGGTCACATGCAGGAGCTCATCAACGGCGCGGATCTGGCCCTCTACGAGGCCAAAAAGGCAAGGCGGGAGAGCGTCGTCAGGAACCCGAAGGAGTGAGGTTTCATATTATGATCGGATGACAAAAGCCGCGGCATTTCGCTGCGGCTTTTGCTATGGGTTGATTTAAGGTTTCACGGATTCGTGCTTTTGATTCCGGGGGCTTTTGTCAGTTGATCCGGTTGATCTGCTGCTTCGTGACAAGAGGATAGGAGACAAGGGTGCTGGAATCCAGGTCCTCGTGATGCATGTCGACGGCAGAGATCTGGGAGTTATCGTACGTACGGTAGTAGTAGATCCCCCTGTCGATGTTCGTGCAGGAGGAGTAGATCGTGATCTCGTACTTGTTGTCTCCAAGATCACAGCAGCCCCGCTGCTGCTCCACCGATCCCAGGATGTGGAAGAACTGGCTGACCGACGAGTCCTCATCGCCTGCGGAGGTGGAGTTCATCTTCGTGAAGGCGACCTTTACAAAGCGCGATCCCGAGGAGAGATCCCCCGGAAGACCGATCCCGCCCATGCCGCGGCTGTAGGGATCAAGCTCGAGCCCCTTTGCAAAGGTGTTCTCACTGGCTTTTGCGGACACGCTCCGGTAGTCGTTCAGGCGGAAGAGCTGTTTGTCAAAGGTCGGATTGTTTGTCATGACGCCGACCGGGTTCTCATAGATGTGGATTCCGTCTTTGACGGATTCCACGACGATGGACCCTGTCTGATCCGCCACCATCCAGTGGAGCGGGGTGATGGGAAGCTGCTTGCTGAAGGGGATATTGACAAGGCAGATCCTGTCGAGCAGGTGCCTTGCCTCTTTGAGATCTTTGCACTGTCCGAGAATCCACGGGATGAACTCAAACGGCGAGATGGCATCCTTTCCCATGGCAGCGTCCGAATCCTTCTCCGGGAAGTATCCGTTCCCCGGGAAGTTGAGGCCTGCCATCGAGAGGCCGTACTCATTCGTCGCATCATAGTAGAGCGGGAACCCTCCCGCGACAAACGCCATGCCGATGATGGCATGGTGGTGCGTCATCGTCTCCTTTGTCCGGAACGGAATCGGGAAGTTCCGGGGTGCGATCGTGACGGACTCCTCATAGGAGAACTCGAGATCCAGGTTTCGGCCGAAGTAATGGTCTTTTGTCGCATATGTTGCACAGGTGCACATGGCATTCCCTCCTTGTGGTAACCTTATAACCGGTTAATGGTACAGGTACAGAATAGCACGCTTTGCATGCGCTTTCATGTTAAATATGGACACAGAAAAAAAGGTCCCGCACCTTCCGGTGTGAGACCTTTCATTCTGGAGGAATGATGGTTTGTGTACTACATAGCTGTCTGTACGACCGATTTCCGTCCTGTTTGTCAACCGGGCCTGGCTTTGTTTCTTTGCCGGCCTTCAATTTTCCTTTTTGTTTCTTTCTTTGTTACTTCTCCTGTTACTTCTTTTGTTTCTTTTACTTTCTGTGTTGCTTTCGGATTTCCGTTTCCCTTTTATTCCCTTAACTCTCTTTGTGCTTGCTTACTCCTTCACACCGCCAAGCTGCAGGCCGCCGACGATGTACTTCGACAGGAGCAGGTAGACGATGATGACGGGGAAGATCGAGAAGGCGATGGTCATGTAGACGACGCCCATATCGAACTTCAGGAAGTCTGCGCTTCGAAGCTCTGCGATGAGGATCGGGAGGGTCTTCATCTCTTCCTTCTTCAGGACCAGGGCCGGAGTGAAGTAATTGTTCCAGTTCGCAACGAAGGTGAAGATTGCCTGCACGGCGATGGCCGGCTTCATGAGCGGCAGCACGATCGTGTTGAAGATGCGGAACTCTCCGGCACCGTCCATTCTGGCCGCCTCAATCAGGGACGGGGAGAGGACGGAGTCCATGTACTGTTTCATGTAGAAGAAGGTTGCGGGAGCAGCGATACTCGGGAGAATGAGGCCGAGGTAGTTGTCCATCAGGTTCATCCTGGTCAGCAACTGCACAAAGCCCAGGGCCGTGACCTGCGTCGGGATCATCATGACGGCGAGGATCGTCGTGTACATGGCCTGTCTGCCCTTGAAGTGGTAGGCGTGGATCGCGTACGCGGTCATCGTCGAGAAGTAGGTGCAAAGAAGCGCTGCACAGCCTGCGACGATGAGGGAGTTCACCATGCCCCGTGCCACGGGCTGCGTGGAGTGGAGCATGTTGACGAAGTTCTCTGCCAGGTGGCTGCTCGGCAGAAGCGTAAAGCCTCTTGAGAGCTCACCGTTGGATCTGGTCGCATTGATGAACAGGATGTAGAACCAGATCAGGCACAGGAACGACATGATGGCAAGTACAATGTAGGCGACGACACGCCTTGCGTGAACACCGCCGTGTGTTTTCTTTGTTTCCATACCGTACTCCTTCCTACTTTGCCTGCTTTGCCTTGTCGGCATTGCCGGAGACCTTGAAGACCACAAGGCTCAGGATACCGGTCAGGATGAACAGCAGCACGGAGAGGGCACCGCCCATGCCGTAGTTGCGGCTGTACAGGTGTTTGTTCAACCACATGATCATGGTCATCGTATTGCGGGCCGGATCGCCGGTGCCGTTCGTTAAGATCTGAGGCACATCGTACATCTGCAGGCCGCCGATGAGGGAGGTGATCAGAACGTACAGAAGGATGGGCTTCAGGAGCGGGAGCGTGATCCGCCAGAAGATCTGATTGGCGGTTGCGCCATCGACCTCGGCTGCCTCATAGAGCGAGGGATCAATGCCCATCATGCCGGCCATGAGAAGGATCATCGTGTTGCCGGTCCACATGATGAAGTTCATGAATCCGACGAGGACTCTCGATGCGACCGTGCTCGAGAAGAACTTGAACGGCTGACTCAGGATCCCCGCCGCGATCAGCATCTGGTTCACCGGGCCGTGGTCCGAGAACAATGTGAAGAACAACATGGAGAATGCCGATGCCATGATGAGGTTCGGCAGGTACATGACGGTCTTGAAGAAGCGCTGTCCCTTCAGGCGAAGAGACGGATCCGTGAACCAGTACGCCATGAGGAGCGAGAGGACGATCTGTGGAATGAAGCCGATGACCCACATGATGAGGGTGTTCGACACGTATTTCCACAGATCCGGGTTCTCCAGGATGGAGACGTAGTTTGCAAGACCGATGAAGTTCGGTCCGATCTGCTTGAGACCGGAGCGGTAGTTCTCAAAGAAGCTGTTCCAGATGGTGGTGACGAGAGGAATCAGCTGGAAGATGACGAAGATGGTAAAGAACGGGATCAGGAAGATGTACCCCCAGCGGTTGTAGCGCACCACTTTGCTGGAGCCGTGCCGTTCTGCTGTTTTTTCGTTTGCCATGAAAACCTCCAGAATAGAAAAGCGCCTGTCCGCCTCTTCGGCGGGCAGGCACCTTACCGTGAACGGTTACACTGCGTTCAGTGGATTATAGTTCGGTGAAGATCAGTCCGTGGTCAGATCCGGATACTTCTCGGTGATGGCGGTATTGAATGCTGCAAGAGCATCGTCATACGTTGCATAGCTGCCGTCGAAGTAACCCTTCATTGCGGTCTGGAACTCCTCGTTGCAGCCCTGATCGTAATCGGAGATGTTGCTCATATCGACCTTCTCAGCACCTGCTGCGAGCATCGAATAAGGGTTCTGGCCACCGAGGATTGCCAGGTTACCGGAATCATCAGAAGCAAGCTTCTCAAGAACGGCACTGTTGTTGACGCAATCGGAATCCTTCTGAGCGATCTCGGTCATGATGTCGTCATCGGTGCACATCTTCAGCATGATGTCCTTGACGAGAGTCGGGTTGTCAGTGCCTTCTGCAGCGCAGATCCAGGTGCCGCCCCAGTAGAAGGACTGCGGTCCGGTAATGAAGCCCCAGCCGCCGTTTGCTGCGATCGAGGAAGCATCATCAGCAGAGAGCGAGAAGTTGAAGAACCATGCAGGCCCGAAGTAGCAGAATACCTTGCCGTCCGGATACTTGCCCTTTGCCCAGTCATCGCCCCACAGCTCGTAGGTGTTCTCTTCACCTGCATCTGCAAGAGCCTTGGAATCATCAACCCACTTCTTGATGTTGTCATCAACGACAACCTTGCCATCCTGGACCCAAGGTCCGGAGACGTTGTTGGAGTACACACGATACGTATCGTTGACGGAGCACATCGTGTAGCCGGCGTCCTTCATCTTCTTTGCGACATCTGCGAACTTATCCCAGGAATCCAGCATGCCCTGGACCTCATCGGGATCATCGGTTCCGAGGACTTCCTTTGCAGCCTCACGGTTGTAGATGAGGCCTGCGGAGCAAGCCTGCCAGGAAATACCGCGCTGCTCGCCGTTGGAATCGGTGACGATGTCCTTCGTGTACTGATACTGCTTGGAGAGATCATCGGAGGTGATTCCCAGCTCGTCCATGCTCATTGCAACAGCCGGATCCGCGTTCATGTACTTGAGTGCGTAGTCAGCCTCGACGAGGAAGATATCAACTCTGCTGTCGGGATCTGCGTTTGCATTGTCCGGCAGAATGGAGTCCAGGTTGTTCTGGTATGCGTTGTCATCGGAAGGAGTGATCGTCCAGACGACATCGACATCACCGATCTTGCCGTGGGTATCATCGACCTTCTCATATCCCGGATAGTGATCCGTGATACGGCTCTGGAACTCGGTGTTCCAGCACTGAATGTTCAGGGTCTTGCCCTCATCAGCGCTAGTGTCGGCAGCTGCCTCGGTCGTGGTCTCTGCTGCTGCAGCGGTGGTCTCAGCGGCTGCTGCCGTGGTCTCTGCTGCTGCGGTGGTGTCTGCTGCAGGAGCTGCGCTCGAAGCACTCGTGCTCGAGGAGCTGCTGCCGCAGCCTGCCAGCGCTGCGGTCATCGAGACGACCAGCGCCAGACTGAATAACTTCTGCATTCTCTTTTTCATAGCTTTACCTCCCTTGTAATAAGCTATTTTTTATTGTTTAACCTCTCCGGTATTTTCCGGAGAAGAGGTTAACTGCTTTACGGTGCCTCCCGTGAGAAGCCGGCCCGAAACCTTGATCTCCTCAACGAACACCGCCTTGGGATGCTCGATCGCTTCGACAAGCTTCTTTGCCGAGGCCCTGCCGATCCTGTCGGCGTCCTGCTCGAGTGTTGTGAGCTTCGGACGAACCTGCTGGGACATCGGAATGCCATCGTATCCGACGATGCTCACATCGTCCGGAATCCGGATTCCGTGCTGCTCAAATTCGGTCTTGCAGCAGATGTACGAATAATCGTCCGGGAAGAGCACCGCCGTGGGACGGTCCTTCAGCTTCCAGAGGGCTTCGAACTCATGCCAGGTCCTCGCCGCGTCGTGGTAGCGGGACTGCCGGAAGTATTCTTCCGGAAGGTTCAGGTGAAATTCACGCTTTGCCCGGTTGAAGCCCGTCAGACGCTTGACGGTGACGCTGGTCATTTCGCCGTGGATAAAGGCGATCTTCCTATGGCCCATGGAGTAGAGGTATTTCATCAGCTCATAGGCTCCGCTCTCGTTGTCACTCATCACACAGGAGTGGGAATCGAACATGTAGTCGATCGTCACCACCGGGATGTCGCTCTCGACAAGTTCCCTAACCTGCGGCTGGGTGAAATCCACGCTCGCGATCAGGACGCCGTCAACCTTGCGGTAGCGGCAGTGCTCCAGGAAGGAGTTCCCGCCGACCTTCTTTGAAATGAAGGTGATGTCGTATCCCGCGTCCTCGAGCTCGTACTTTGCGGCGTTTAAGATATGAGAGAAGTACTCATGCGTCAGACCCGACTGTGTCTCGTCCTCGAAGAGGACGCCGATGTTGTGACTGCGGTCGGTCTTCAGCATTCTGGCTGCCGAGTTTGGCAGGTAATGCATCGAGGCCGCCATCTCACGGATCCTGCCGGCTGTCTTTTCACTCACATCCGTATAGCCGTTAAGCGCTTTGCTCACGGTCGTCGGGGAAACCCCGCAGGCCTTTGCAATATCCTTGATCGTTACCATGGACTGTCCTTTATACAGAAAACTTCAGCTAAACCGTTTCGTGATGGATCTTTAATCTTTGTTCTCTGAACGAAATCGTTTTAGTAACTTAAGAATACTCGACACCTGATAGAGCGTCAACACGAATAAATGCTAAAATTTGAGGGGCGAAATTGTGAAAAACGCAGAGGAACCGTTTCCGGAACAGACTTTCCATTTACAAAATGCCGAACAGAACGTAGAATGGGAAATACATGAACGAAAACGATTTCGATTCATGCATTGCAAGGGGTACAGGGTATCAAATGAAGCTCTCCGGCAAAATCGGATAAGCCGGAGAAAGAGGAGGAAATCAATGAAATACGGGCATTTTGACGACGACGCCCTCGAGTACGTCATCGAAACACCGAAGACTCCGCTGCCGTGGATCAACTACCTGGGAAGCCAGGACTTCTTCGGGCTGATCTCCAATACGGCGGGCGGCTATGACTTCTATAAAGATGCGAAGCTTCTGCGTCTTACACGCTACCGCTACAACAACTGCCCGCTCGATCAGGGCGGCCGTTACTACTATATTCGTAACAACGAGAACGGAACGATCTGGAACCCCGGCTGGCAGCCGACGCAGACGCCGCTCGACTTCTACGAGTGCAGACACGGCCTTGGCTATACCGTCATTAAAGGAAAGAAGGACGGCGTTGCAGCAACGCTGACCGCCTTTGTTCCGGTATCCGATCCCTGCGAGATCGACCGGGTGGTCGTGGAGAATGAGAGTGACAGACCGCAGGACCTCACGCTGTTTTCCTTCGTCGAGTTCTGCCTCTGGAATGCGCAGGACGATGCGTCCAACTTCCAGAGAAACTTCTCCACCGGCGAGGTGGAGGTGGTGGGAAGCACCATCTACCATAAGACAGAGTACAGAGAGCGCAGAAACCACTACGCCGTATTCTCCGTAAACACCAAGGTCGACGGCTTCGATACGAGCCGCGATGCCTTTATCGGCGAGTACAACGGCTTTGGAAATCCGGAGGCGGTCCTCTCCGGCCACTGCACCGGCAGCATCGCCCACGGCTGGCGCCCGGTCGGTGCGCATGAGATTCATCTGAGTCTTCAGCCCGGCGAGAAGAAGAGCTTTGTCTTTGTCCTTGGCTACTGCGAGAACAAACCGGAGGAGAAGTGGGAGGCACCCGGCATCATCAACAAGAAGCCGGCTCTCGCACTCCTTGGCAAATACGACACCGACGAGAAGGTCGATGCGGCTTTTGCAGAACTTGCCGGTCACTGGAAGAGTCTTCTCTCCGCATTCCATGTGAATACGCCGGAGGACAGGCTGAACCGCACCGTGAACATCTGGAACCAGTACCAGTGCATGGTCACCTTCAACATGTCCCGCTCGGCGTCCTACTATGAATCGGGTCTTGGGCGCGGCATGGGTTTCCGCGATTCCTGCCAGGATCTGCTGGGCTTTGTCCATCTGATTCCGGACAGAGCACGGGGCAGGATCCTCGATATCGCAAACACGCAGTTCGAGGATGGCTCCTGCTATCATCAGTACCAGCCCCTCACGAAGAAGGGCAATGCCGATATCGGATCGGGCTTCAACGATGACCCGTTATGGCTGATTGCAGGAACCAGTGCATACCTCAGAGAGACCGGCGACTGGTCGATTCTCGATGAGCCCTGCGCCTTTGACTCCGACTTCTCGAAGGCGGTTCCTCTCATGGAGCACCTTCGCCGCTCCTTCAACTACACGACAACCCACAAGGGACCGCATAAGCTGCCTCTCATTGGCCGTGCGGACTGGAACGACTGCCTGAACCTCAACTGCTTCTCGAAGGAGCCGGGCGAGAGCTTCCAGACCTTCGGACCCTCCGAGGGGCCTGTCGCCGAGTCGGTGTTCATCGCCGGCATGTACGTGAAGTACGGCAATGAGTACGCGGATATCTGCGAGCACAGGGGACTGAATGAAGAAGCGGCACAGGTCCGTCAGAACGTCGCCGAAATGGTCGATGCGATCGAGGATGCCGGATGGGATGGCGAGTGGTTTGTCCGCGCCTTCGATGCCTACGGCAACCCCGTCGGCTCCCATGTCTGCGAGGAGGGCAAGATCTTCATCGAGCCCCAGGGCATGTGCGTGATGGCAGGTGTCGGTGTCGAAGACGGCAAGGCACAGCAGGCCATGGATTCGGTGAAGAAGTATCTTGACTCGAAGTACGGCATCATCCTCCTGCAGCCCGCCTATACGAAGTACCATGTGGAACTCGGAGAGATTTCCTCGTATCCGCCGGGATACAAGGAGAATGCCGGTATCTTCTGCCACAACAACCCGTGGATTGCCTGCGCAGAGACCGTTCTTGGTCACGGCGATAGGGCGATGGAGATCTTCCGCAAGATCAGCCCGATCTATCTCGAGGATCAGGGAGAGGTCCACAGGACCGAACCCTATGCGTTCTGCCAGATGGTCGCAGGCCGCGATGCCGCAACCTTCGGTGAAGGAAAGAACAGCTGGCTCACCGGTACCAGTGCCTGGACGTTTGCCCTGCTCTCACAGTACATCTTAGGGATCCAGCCGACGCTCGACGGCCTTCGCATCGATCCGTGCATCCCGAAGGAGTATGACGGATACACCGTGGAGAGACGTTATCGCGGTGTGATGTATCACATCAGTATCGAGAACCCGAACCACGTGGAGAAGGGCGTCGTGAAGATGCTGGTGGACGGCAGGGAAGTTGCCGGGAACCTCATTCCTCTTCCGGAAGGAAAGAGCGAGGTCCAGGTCAAGGTCACCATGGGGTGAGATAAGGCAGGTACTTTCTGTCCACAGGGGGAGTTCAGATAAAAGGAATACAGGAAAACTGAAATCCGGACAGAAGTGACGATTGCCGGTGCAAAGTTGGGGAAACCTTCCAGACCACCTTTGCACCGGCTTTTTATTGCCCGGACACCGGTACATGGAGCACCTGTTATCGGGTGCTGCTTTTTGTCGACGCCTGCAAAGACTGAGCAGAAGGCAGATCTGTGCCACAGATTTGATTGACAGTTCAGAATGCATGGTGCTACCGTGAAACCATCATTTAAAAAACAGACGGGGGAGAAGACAGATGAAAAATCGAAACAGGATCATCGGCCATGCAGCACTGATTGGCCTTTCGGGCACGGCACTGCTGTGTCTTGCAGGTGTACCGTCGCTTACGGCGGATGCCGGGAATCTCCAGGAGATCAACGGCTCCATCTACAGCGTGGAGTCGGACGGGTCTCTCGGGATCGGGTGGATTCCCTGCAACGGCTACATCTATTATTTCAATCCCGCGGACGGGAAACTTCAGGCGGGCTGGGTCGATGACAACGGCACCTGGTATTACTGTGACGAACAGGGCCGCAAATGCGGCGGCGGTTACAGTCCGGACGGACGCCTGCTTGGCGATGACGGGGCTCTGATATCGGATTATCAGGAATTTACCCCGGATCAGGCGGTCCTTGACCCGGTGAGCGGCATGTATGAGGTCACCGTGACACAGGACAGCAGCTATGATCCCTACAGCTGGTTCTGGTTTGATGAGAACACCTGGACCGAATACTATCCGGAGGCCCTGCCTCTCACCGACTATGCAACCCTGAGCAGGACAAGAAATGCGGTCTTTAACACCGCCGTTTCTCTGATCGGCACTCCCTATCTGTGGGGCGGATCGGATCCCTCGACAGGCCTTGACTGCTCGGGCTTTGTCATGTACACCCTGAAGACGGCCGCCGGCGTTTCGGTTCCTCACACGGCACAGGTCCAGATGGGCTCCGGCAAGCCGGTCACAATGAGTCAGATGCGTCCCGGCGATGTTCTGTACTTCGGCTCTGATGTGAACAACATCAATCACGCAGCCATGTATGCGGGCAACGGCTGGATTCTCCAGACCGTAAACAATGAGAACGGAGAGTGCGTCAACTGGACGCGCCTTCGCGACCGCTCCTGGCCGGTCGCCATCCGCAATCAGCTGAACGACTGAAATCAAATACGAGGCATTTGAAAGAGCACCTGTTCCCTCAGGGTGCTCTTTGCTTTCAGCTGCAGGCTCCGACCCCCTTAGGGTCGTGAGCAGCTGACTGCAACAAAGACTGCACGCTGAACGACATTACATTCAGGCAGGTGGAATTGTATTCTGATGACAATTACCAATCCTCTGGGCAGCAGAACCTTTTGTACGGCTGCTCTACCGGGCAATACCAAGGTTTGGACCGCAGCCGAACATGTTGTTATCACAAAGCCCTGACGAAGAAGCAGATCGACAACTTCTTTGCAAAGGGAGATACGGGAGAAATCAATCAAGGAACTGGAGGGCAGCAGCGGACGGACGTTTTCTGCCTCTCCTGTTCTCTCAGAGGATAGAAAGGGCTCCGGATTTAAGTTCGCGGATCGTAAGAAATAGGATTGAGAATGCAAGCCGAAACGTCTGATTCCGGATACCAAAAAACCGTGCCGGTGCTGCCGACACGGTTTTCTTTCTCTTAGACCTGACGGAATCCTCCGGAATCCATCGTGTGCTTATGGCTGCGCTTCCTTCACAAATGTGGCGAGCCATTGCGTGAAGGAGCGGATGGCTCGAATGCCGGATTTCCAGTGCTTTCCGGCCTTCCGGGGGCGTGTTGCTGTCCGTTCTGTCGCTTGCTTTGCTGTTTATCGCCTGCCTTCGGATCAGAACACCTCCGTTTCCATCCGCTGATACGCTTCCTGCAGCTTTGCCGTCGGCAGGGCGAGGTTCAGGCGGATGTGGGTCTTCCCGTGGAAGGCCTCTCCGGACTGCCAGTCGACACCGGCATCCCAGCCCTTCTGCACGAGATCTCCGAGGGTGAGGTTATGGTCTCTGAGGTACTCCCCCGCATCTTCCCACAACATGTATGTCCCCTGGGGCCTTGAGATGGATACTCCCGGCAGGTGTTTCTTCGTCTCCTCCATCGCAAAGTCGACGTTTGCATGGAGAACCGTCTTCAGCTCCTCCAGCCAGGCCTCGCTCGTCTTTCCGTAGGCGGCAATCAGGGCGTGCATGGAGAGGACGCACTGGTGGTTGTAGCCGGTGCGCATTGATTCCCGGTATACCCTGTCCCGGAGGGCCGGGTTCGGGATCACGTGGTAGGAGCCGATAAGGCCTGCGAGGTTGTAGGTCTTCGAGGGCGCATAGAAGGCGATGGTGCGGTTTCTCGCGTCTTCTCCAAGTGAGAGAAGCGGGGTATGGGTGTACCCGGGGAGGATCAGATCCGACCAGATCTCATCGCAAAGGACCGTGACGTCATACTTTCTGTAGAGCGCCATCATGTCCTCGAGCTCCTGTCTCTCCCAGACCCGTCCCGTCGGATTGTGCGGGGAGCAGCAGATCGCGGTGTGGATGTGGTACTTTTGGAGCTTCTCTTCCATGTCGGCAAGGTCCATGCGGAAGATCCCGTCACTGTCCTTTTGAAGCTCCGAGGTCACCAGACGGTAGCCGCCGCCTGTGAGCGCGTTTGTAAAGCCGATGTAGGTCGGGGAGTTTACGAGGATTCTCGATCCCGGAGCCTCGAGAGACCGGACCGCGCTCATCAGACCGCCGAGGACCCCGTTCTCATACCCGATCCAGGACCTGTCGAATCGGACATGGTTTCGCCGCTCGTGCCAGGATAGGATCGCATCGTACCAGGCATCCGGAGTGGCATAGTAGCCGTAGGCCGGGTGCTTTGCCCGCTCGATGATCGCCTCCGGGATCGCGGGGCTTGTCGCGAAGTTCATGTCGGCGACCCACAGGGGAATGGCCTCCTTCCCGTTCGTGGGCTTTGAGGGAGAGAAGGCAAAGTTTCTCTCCCTGTTGTTGTCCCGCAGGCCGTCAACTGCCAGGGCATCCTTACCGTGGCGCTCGAGCATCGTTGTGAAATCAAAGTTCATGGCAGTCTTTGCAGTCCTTTCTTAAAAGCCGGCGTGTTCAGGTTGTCCGGCTGAGATATTCGTATGATAGCACGAAGCGGGCTGGGGTATACTGATGGTATTCTTTCAATGGTACATGTAAGACTGGATATCGGTCCCTGGAGGCATCCATGAAAAAAGCGCTGTCCCTGGAACACTTAAACGAAGGGGAGATGCTCTACCACTACACGAAGATCCACCCTGTGCAGTCGATCTTCGAGACCGGGGTACTCTACGCCACGAAGAGCAGCTTCCTGAATGACACCAATGAGATGGGCTACATCATGCATGTGGCAGGCGAGGTGGTGGCAGGGCTTCAGAACGAGCGGTTTCGGGAGCTTTTGACCCACGGCATCGTGGAGACGATGGAGGAGATGAGACGACGGGACGTGTTCGTGCTCTCGTTCTCCCTGCTTCCCGACTCCATCACTCTCTGGAGCGAGTTCGGGGAGCAGACCGGCTACAACATGGCGTTCGACGGCAGGGAGCTGCTATCCTGCATCGAAGACCGGGATCAGGACATCTACTGCCACGGAAGAGTCCTCTACGATCATGCCCTGCAGATCGAGAGGATCAAAGACCTCTTCTACAACATCATCCCCAGAAAAGTCGGCCTCCCCTTTGAGGAGGTGATGACGAGGGGTTCGAGGGATCCCAAGGATCCGGATTTCAGGCTCTACGGCACAAAGCTCCACCACGCCCTGAACGTGTATGCCCTGTTTTTCAAGCAGGAGGAGTTCTCCCCGGAGATGGAGTACAGGATCGTGTTCCGGACGGGAGCGGATAAGAGCCGGGTACACTTTCGAGAGAAGGACGGCTTCCTTCTGCCGTATCTTGAAATCAGCGTGACAGGCAGAGACGGGAAGATCCCGGTCAAGGCGATCACCGTCGCCCCGAAGAACCACGTGGACCTTGCCCGCAAGGGGATGCTCCAGTACACCCAGGCGATGGGATATGACGTACCGGTGGAGCTGTCAAAGCTGAAGCTACGGTATTGAGTACAAGCCCATCTGCAGATGGGCTGACATTTCCCTGTGCGCGGCCTCGAGGTCGTTCATGAGGGCTTTCAGGCGGTTGAAGTCGGATGGGATGTCCGTCATGATGGCGACGACATAGGGGTGATCCCCGGCATAGACGATGCCGCCGTCCGCGGTGGCGGAGACGTTCTTCATGTGCGGAATCCAGCCGGCCTTCGAGCGGGTAAGATAGGTGCTGTGGAGCTCGGAGTAGATGACAGAGGCATTCGGGCTCTCAAACCAGGAGCCGACCATGGCCCCGGTATCGCCGGATTCAAAGTATTCTTTGTTATGGAGCCAGAGGCGGGCGAGCTGCCGCGGGGAGTAGAAGGCATAGATCGCCGTGCGGGCGTGCCCCGCATCGGCCTGAAAGCTTCCGTTTCCGGCATCAGCCCACCACTGAGACAGGTATCCCATCCCGTACTTATGGGCGATCCGCGAGTAGGCGGCATTGTCGGAGACATGGACGGCATTGTACATGTCGGTGCGGGATGCGGAGATGGCGCCGCTGTTCAGGGCAGCAAGGGAGACGACAAAGGGTCCCTTGATGGTGCTTGCCGAGTAAAACCTGCCGTCCGGGTTATACGCAACGCCCTGCCCGGTGGTTGTATCGACAAGGACAAACCCGAGCTTGTATCCGCTCTTTGTGATGGCCTGTATGTCATTGTTCAGGGCAGTGGTCACGGCATCGGAGAGAGACGTATCACCGCTTGTCTGCAGCTCTGCCTTGCCCGTAAAGCTGTTGATTGCCGTAAGAGGCTCAACGGGAGTCGGGGCAGCAAGGGACAGGAGGACCTTCGGATCATCGAGAGGGTTTGAGGCAAGGCGCCCCTCGGCTTTCCCGGCCAGTTCGTAGTGGTCTGCAAGGGTCCTGGCATCAGTTCCGAGAGCCTTCGCAACATCCGGATAGATCGAGGCATAGAAGACGGGATCAAAGAAGGTGCCGTCGGAGAAGCGGCAGATCGTTCTGGTATCGGACGGGGAAAGAGGAAGCAGGTACGAGGGTTCGGAGATGGCGTAAGAGGATAGCTCCTTCTCACTGTCGTCCGGGTCATGGGGCAGACGCCCCTCGTCCTTGCCTGTCATCTCGTAGTGCAGGATCAGGAGATCGTCGGTATCGCCAAAGGTGCCCGCAACGTCCGGGTTCTTTGCCGCATAGTAATCGGTATCAAACAGGGTGCCGTCCGGCAGGCAATAGACCTGCGCGTTTGCCGGAAGGGCCATGGATAAGGACAGCGCGGCGACAAGAGATGCGGTAAGACGGATTCTTCCTCGATGCATAGGTATACCCCCTCAGGTATCAGATATACGAACAGTTTATCAGATGCAGGATACGGCGGCACGATTTTTATTGGAAAGGACTGTTGTATGGCAAAGAACTTCCCTCCATTTTCCTCCCTCCTAAGGGATCTCATGAAGAAGCACGGGCGAAACGTCAACGAGACTGCACGGCAGATGGGGCTGGACCACGCGTCCTTTTCGAGGATCCTTCGGGGGACCAGGACGCCGGCAAGCGCAGAGCAGGTGGAAAAGCTCTCTGGTGTGCTTCATCTGAAGGAGGACGAGAGAAGGAACCTGATGCGCGCGTACTGTGTCTCGGTCCTCGGGGACGCCGTATATGCGGGCTTTCGGGAGATCCGCCGCTTTGAGACGGCCATCGGATCGGAGGAAGAAAGGACAGAGGCATCTCCTGCAAAGGAGAAGGTCCTTCGACTGATCCGTGAGGCGCTCCGGACCTCTGACCGGGCTAAGGTGTGCCTTGCAGGTGCCGATCCGGATCTGATTCAGGTCCTTCGGGAGGCGGAGGATCTTCGGATCCTTGCGATTCTTGACGACGGCATGCGGCTGGATCAGGACGGGGAACTCCCGAACCTTATCCTGATGGAGCGTCTCCTGCCCCTTGTCTGTGAGAAGGGAGATAACGTGCAGGTCTTCGGGGTCTACGGGGAAAGAGCGGCGCTCGATGCCCTCTCCCCGTCTCTTACCCAGTGCCTCATCACAAAGGATCAGGTTATCCTGTTCGACAGGGACTGCACGGAGGGAATCGTGTGCCAAAGTCCCTCTCAGATATCCGTCTTTGCAAGAAACTTTGAGCTTCGGCTCCGGGACGGAGAGAGATTCCTTCAGAGTGCCGGTGCCAAAGGGAGAAACCGGGATACCGGTTTGTATAGTCTCGAAGAGAGATCCTGCACCCTGCATGCAGACGGCCGGGACGTCACCCTCACGGAGCCGGGACTGGTACAGCTCTTTCGGGACTACGATGCGTTCCTTCAGGGCGGGGAGAGATGGAGCAGCAGTCAGGCAGAGGCCCTTCTGGAGTGAGAGAGGCAAAAGAGCGCAGAGAATGCGGCGGAAAGCCCGAAAAAAGCAGCAGAAAGCCACAGGACAAAAGCGGAAAGGCTGTGGTATCATTTCGGTTGCGCGAAAGCGGCAGCAGACAGATACAAAAGCATACGTTTGAAAAGAACCGTAGCGCGGCAGAGGATCGGAACTGCCGCATGATAAACGACGTCAGGCCGGCCGGGTACTTGCAGATACACTGCAGCACCCGGCCGGCTTTTATGCTGGAAAGAAAACGGAGGAGATTTATGGAAGACAAGGCAACAGCAAAGATGGACACCATGCCGGTGGGACGGCTTCTCGGGAGCATGGCCCTTCCCATGATGCTCAGCATGCTCGGGCAGGCCCTCTACAACGTGGTCGATACCCTGTATGTCTCGAGAATCCCGGATGCCGGAGAGATGGCGATCACGGCGCTGACCCTCGCCTTTCCGATCCAGATGGTGATCATGGCTTTAGGTGTCGGTACGGGAGTCGGCGTGAACGCGCTGGTGGCGCGGCTCCTTGGCATGGGAAAGAGACGGGAGGCCTCGAATGCGGCGGGCAATGCGCTCTTTGTCTCGCTTCTCTACTTCCTCGGCCTGTTTTTCTTCGGCCTCTTCGGGGCACGGGCGTTCATCTTATCGCAGACACAGAACGGGCAGATCGCAGAGATGGGAATCGTCTACACGAGGATCATCTCCGTGTATTCATTAGGGACCCTCGGGTACATGTGCCTGGAGAAGATCACGGTGGCAACCGGCCGGACGAAGATCACAATGATGACGCAGATCGCAGGGGCCCTCACCAACATCATCCTGGACCCCATCCTCATCTACGGCTGGATCGGCTTCCCGGCGATGGGGGTCCGGGGGGCTGCGATCGCAACGGTCGTGGGGCAGTTCGTGTCGCTCATCATGCTCGGCGTCCTGTACCTTCGAAAGGACCCGATCCTTGCGATTCACCTTACGGACTTCAAACCGAGGAGAGAGATCCTCGCCCCGCTCTGCCACGTGGGACTTCCCGCGATCGCGATGCAGATCCTCGTGCCGATCATGTCCTACTCCATGAACCGGATCCTTGCCATGATCTCCGAGGCGGCGGTCACGGCCTACGGGATCTACTACAAGCTCCAGAACTTCATCTTCATGCCGGCCTACGGCCTGAACAACGCCTCCATCCCGATCATCTCCTACAGCTATGGCGCAGGGCATAAGGACCGCATCCACACCTGCATCCGCTGGGCCCTCATCGACGTGACCCTCATCATGGCGGCAGGTGTTGTCCTGCTCGAGGGCTTCCCGTCTCCCATCGTCTCCCTCTTTGCGGTGACGGCGGACACGGCGGGCATCTGCGTCATGGCGCTTCGCCTCATCAGCTGGGGGTTCTTTTTTGCAGGCGTCAACATCATTCTCCAGGGCGTCTGCCAGGCATTGGGACAGGGAACCTGCTCCCTGTTCATCTCCCTCATGCGCTTCATCATCGTCCCCCTGCCGATGGCCTTCCTGCTCTCAAAGATCGCACAGGCACAAATCTACGTGTGGCTTAGCATCCCCGCAGGCGAAGCCCTCGGCGCCCTCCTTGCCCTCTTCCTCACCCTCTCCTGGTACGCAAGAGAACCGCATGAGGAAAGAGCACGGCAAGGAACAATAGTAAGGACATACTAACTTACACCCGACTCCTCCTTCCTGCCTGCGGGTTCCGAACCGGGCTGTTCTGCGGCTTATTCTGAAAGGGTGTCGCCGAACCGGCCCGCAGGGACGATTCGAGCTTTCCCGGGCTGTTCCACAGCTTTTTCTGAAAGGGTGCAGCCGAACCGGCCCGCAGGGACGGTCCGAGCTTTCCGATGCGACAGCATCGGAAAGGTTGTATACTGGCACAGGTGAAGAGAGGTCCTGAAATGCTTACTTACAGAAGGTTTACCACCGCCCTTCTTCTTGCCGCCGCGCTGTGCCTGACAGGCTGTGCGGGACAGGAGTCGGCGGTTCCAACAACAGCAGATACCACAATGGAAGCGACGACGGAAACAGCAACGACGCAGAGTACCGAGAGTGCGGAGGCGTCTCCCACGGAGGATACGGCTGCAGATACATCCTCGTCAGAGGACTCCTCCGGTGATACGACCGCGTCTTCGGCATCTGCGGATGCCACAGCTCCCGGAAGCGAAGTTCAGGAGAACACCTTCTCCGAAAAGGAGATGGACGCCCTGACGGAAACCGGGGAGGACTATGTGCAGATGAGTCTCGATGCCCTGGATACGTGGGCAGGAGACGCAGGACTGACGAAGAACGCAGCGGCAAACGTCATCGTCTGGTCAAGTGAGAAATACTCTCTCGTCCTGACCCTCGATGAGGAGGGAAACGGCGTCTCGCTTGTCGGGACAGCGTCCGGGACAGCGAAGGAGCAATATGATTTCTACCGCAGCTACTACCTGTTCGTCCTGACAGGGGAGATCTACGGGCGGTGCGACAGCATCGCATCCCAGCTCCTGTCGGCGAGCGATCTGCAGACCCTGTCCGTCTCTTCCGCAGGGGAGGCCGAGGACAGCGTGGTCATCACTCTCACCGGGAATCCGGAGGGGACAACGCTCACGATCAGCCGTCCCTCCGGCGGTCCATTTATCGAATTCGGATAAAGACAGATTGGAATCCCCCTTTGCACCTTCAGGCTGTACAATGGTGCAAAGGGGGATTTTACAATGGAAACAAAACAGCAGCTGAACGTCGGCAGGACGATTCTCATCGGCCTTGCCTTTCTCTCGATCTGCGCCTTCTGGCAGTTCTACGACAACGAGATCCCGAAGATTTTGAAGAACACCTTCGGCATGGGGGAGACGCTGACGGGCGTCATCATGGCCCTCGACAACGTGTTTGCTCTGTTTCTTCTGCCGTTTTTCGGGGCGGTGTCGGATAAGACAAGGACAAGGATCGGGCGGAGGATGCCGTTCATTCTCTTCGGGACAGGCTGTGCCGTGGTGCTGCTATCGATTCTGGCACGCCTGGCATCGAACCCTGCTGCGGAGCTGCCGTTTATCGCGGTGCTTTTGATGCTCCTTGTTGCCATGGGGACCTACCGATCCCCTGCGGTGTCGCTGATGCCGGATCTTACGCCGGCGCCTCTTCGCTCGAGGGCAAATGCGATCATCAACCTTTGCGGGACGATCGGCGGGGTGTACACCCTGGTGATGATAAAGCTTCTGCTGAAGACCCCGGCGGACGGATCTCCTGCAGACTACGTGCCGCTTGCAACGTCGGTCGCCGCGCTGATGGTCGTGGCGGTCCTTGTGCTGTTCCTTACCATTCATGAGAACCGCCTTGCGGTGCACGATGAAACACCGGACGAGGAGGCAGAGATCGCGGAGAAGACGAAAGGCCTTTCAATGCCAAAGGATGTGAAGCGCTCGATGGCGTTTCTTCTCCTCTCGGTGGCTCTCTGGTTTACGGCCTACAACGCGGTGACCACCGCGTTCTCCCGCTACGTGGAGCAGGTCTGGGACCTGCACAACAACGCCTATGCGGACTGCCTCATGGTGGCGACCGTGTCGGCGGTGGCTGCCTACATCCCGATCGGGCAGGTGGCAACGAGGATCGGGCGCAAGAAGACGATCCTGTTCGGCATCATCCTGATGAGCTTCTGCTATCTTAGCGCCTCGTTCCTGCCCTCCTATCACCGCTTTGTCAACGTGCTCTTTGTCCTCATCGGCATCGGCTGGGCATCCATCAACGTGAATTCCTACCCGATGGTGGTGGAGATGGCGCGCTCCGGGCAGATCGGGCGGTATACGGGGCTGTACTATACGTTTTCGATGGCGGCGCAGGTCGTCACGCCGATTCTCTCGGGGTTCCTCCTGGAGCACGTCTCCTACCGGACCCTGTTTCCCTATGCGTTCCTGTTTTCGACGGCAGCGTTCTTCACGATGCTGCAGGTGCGTCACGGGGACTCGAAGTTTCAGAAGACATCAAAGACAGCAAAGGCATGAGCCTGGAAAGGATAAAGATTGAAGCAGTCACTGTTTGACACCACAGGCACCTGGTACAGGGGAAACCTCCACATGCATACCACAAGGTCCGACGGGGCGCTTTCCCCGGAGGATGCGATTCTCCAGTACCGGAAGGCAGGGTATGATTTCGTTGCCCTGACGGACCACCGGAAGTCCTGCAAAGAACAGCACCTTGAGGCCAGGGTGGAGCTTCCCCCGTTTCTCGTTCTCCCCGGTGTCGAGTGGGACACCGGAAACAACTACCCGGGAGGGGAGAAGGTGTTCCACATCCTGGGAATCGGGATGGAGCGGGACGATATCCGTCCTGCCTACACGGGGATCCAGACGCCGCCTCCGGAGGAGATCGTAAAGGCCATCCGGGAGGCAGGAGGCCTTGCCTTCCTTGCCCACCCGTCCTGGTCCGTCATGGATCCGGAGGACATCCACCGGGTAAAGGGCGTTAGCGGGGTGGAGATCTACAACACGATCTCCGGCACTCCCTGGAACGTCCGCCGGGCGGACTCCTCCCAGTACTTCGACATCTGGGGTGCCTCCGGCATCCTTCCCCGGGCGATCGCAACGGACGATGCCCATCAGTACAACGGGGATCAGTGCGTCTCGTTCATTTATGTCAATGCGAAGGACCTGACAACCGAGAGCATCAGACGCTCCCTTGCCATGGGAAACTTCTACGCAAGTCAGGGGCCGAAGTTTGAAGAGGTCCTTCTGGACGAGGAGAATGGCACCATCGACCTTACGGTCTCGAAGGATGTCAGGATGGTTCTCTTCTACAACAACTACAGCTGGAGCAGGGACCATGTCTCGTATCCGGACGAGAACGGCCATGTGACCTTCCACCGGGAGAGGCAGGAGACCTTTGTCCGTGTCGAGGCGATTGATGACAGGGGGCGCATGGCATGGCTCTCCCCGATGGACCTTGTGAACTGATCCTGTCGAACGTGACACAACGGGCAACGTGACAGGGGAAAGCGCGCGGCATTTCGTGTATCATCCGGATAAGAGCGAAGATGCGGGGAGTGGTCAGAAAAAGGAGGATCTGTCATGGACCGGAACGTTCGAAGGAGTACACTCGTTAGCGCCGCAGCACTGATTGCCGCGGGGACTGCCGGTGCCCTTGTTCTCGGGGAGAAGACAGGGCTTGGACCCTTTGGAAAACTCTACAACGCCGTGGAGGCGGACGCGCACTGGATTGAGACTTCCTATGACTTTCGAAAGACGAAGGGACAGGTGGTGTTCTACGGAGGAGCCGGGACGCGGGACCTTGTAAACCTCAGGGAGGACCTCAAGGGGATCCCGGTGCAGAACCACGGCTTCCGGATCCGGAGCGAGGCGGATCTCATGAACTATGCGGGAAGGCTCGTCTATCCCTATGAGCCGAAGATCCTGGTCCTTGAGAGTGCGCCGGATGCCTGGAAGAACCTGAAAGGGGAACCGAAAGAGATCACAGAAGGTGTCCTGGCGGACAGGAAGCGTCTTCTGGAGACGATGCACATCGTGCTTCCGGACCTGCAGGTGATTGTGACCGGGACTCTTCCGGCACCGGGGCTTTCGGAGAAGAAGGAGATCGCAGAGACCATCGATGCGGGGATCAAAGCCTTTGCCGGGGAGAATCCGTATGTCACGTATGTCAGCCTGTCGGATTTTACCGGGAAGCAGCTCTACCGGAAGGATGGGCTTCGCCTGAACCATGTGGGGCAGTATCGCCTTGCCGGGGTCCTTCGGCCGTACCTCGAGAAGGGGATGCGGGAAGAGAAGGAAGAACAGAAAGAACAGCATGAGAAGTCCTGAGAGCGGTTCCGGACAGGACCGGGAATCGGAAATCAGAGTCTGAGAACCAGACAGAAAAAACAGATAAGATGGAGGAAGAAAAACCACGCCGCGTGCGTGGTTTTTCTGTACAATGGGAGGCGAGCGAACAATATCCCCTAATCCCCGGGGAATAGACGAATGGAGGCTTTTATGGCAGATACGTATGGCATTGGCACCACCTGTGTGCAGGGAGGATATCATCCGGGAAACGGGCAGCCCCGGGAGGTTCCGATTATCCAGTCGACCACCTTCAAGTACGATACGAGCGAGGCGATGGGAAAGCTCTTTGACCTCGAGGCGGACGGGTACTTCTACTCGAGACTTCAGAACCCGACGAACGATTATGTCGCAAAGAAGATCGCCGAGATGGAGGGCGGCACGGCGGCGATGCTGACATCCTCCGGACAGGCTGCAAACTTCCTTGCGATCTTCAACATCTGCGAGGCGGGAAGCCATGTGGTGGCGTCGAGTTCGATCTACGGCGGTACCTTTAACCTGCTGAACGTCACCATGAAAAAGATGGGCGTCGACGTGACCTTCGTCTCCCCCGATGCGACCGAGGAGGAGCTGAACGCGGCGTTTCGCCCGAACACGAGGGCGATGTTCGGCGAGACCATCGCAAACCCGGCGCTCACCGTGCTCGACATCGAGCTGTTTGCAAAGGTTGCGCATGCGCATCATGTGCCCCTCATCGTTGACAACACCTTCCCGACCCCGGTGAACTGCCGGCCGATCGAGTGGGGCGCGGACATCATCACTCACTCCACCACCAAATATATGGACGGCCACGGCGCAGCTATAGGCGGTGCGATTGTCGATGCCGGAAAGTTTGACTGGGAGGCATACGCAGGGCTGTTCCCGGGACTCACCACACCTGATGAGTCCTACCACGGGATCGTCTATGCCGAGAAGTTCGGCAAGGAGGGTGCCTTCATCACAAAGGCGACGAGCCAGCTGATGCGCGACCTTGGTCCCATCCAGTCCCCGCAGAATGCCTTCTATCTGAACCTCGGCCTCGAGTCCCTGCACGTGCGCATGCCGCGCCACTGCGAGAACGCCCTGAAGGCGGCAGAGTTCCTGGAGGCACAGCCGGAGGTGACCTTCGTCAACTATCCGAACCTCAAGGGGAACAAGTACTACGAGAGGGCAATGAAGTACCTGCCGCACGGCGGCTGCGGCGTCGTCACCTTTGAGCTGAAGGGCGGGCGCCCGGCGGCGGAGGCCTTCATGAAGGAGCTGAAGCTCATCGCGATCGAGACCCATGTGGCAGACGCGAGGAGCTGCTGCCTGAACCCCGCAACCTCCACCCATAGACAGCTGACCGATGAACAGCTCAGAGAGGCCGGTGTCCCGGCAGGACTGATCCGTCTCTCCTGCGGCCTTGAGGACAGCAGGGACATCATCGCAGACCTCACGCAGGCCCTTGCCGCGGCGAGAAAGGCCATGGGCTGAGAACAAATCTCACGCCCGTTTTGAAACCAACAGAGAACAGACAGCAAAACCCCGTCCGGTTGCCCGGGCGGGGTTTGCGGCTTTTGCGGCATGACCTGAAAACGGCTTTCGGTATCAGTTCAGGCCGAATTTCACCTTTGCGATCTGCGCGATCATCGCGGCCAGCTCATTGACAGTCAGACCGTCGGAGGAGAGCTGCACATCGCAGTGATCCCGGTCGGAGGGCAGGTAGCCGGCATATTCCTGGTGGAACTTGTCTCTTGCCTTGTCGACGGAACGGATCATGCGCATTGCGTCCTTGTTCTCCATGTGGAGGTCATGGACGCAGTTCGAGAGCCGGTGCTGATAGGACCCGTAGATGTAGAGCCGGAGCAGGTCCGGCATGTCCTTCAGGATAAAGTCGGAACAGCGTCCGACGATGATGCAGGACTCGACGCTTGCGCGGTCGATGATGAACTGACGCTGCGCCTTGAAGACCGCATCCTGGGATCCCATGGGACCCATGCCCAGGGGGTACTGCATGCGGAAAAACGAAGCCGGTTTCTCATCGAGCTCCGAGGCCTCGTGCACCGAGATGTTGGCGCTCTTTGCGGCACGCTCGACGATGTCTCTGTCGTAGAACTCGATGCCGAGAAGCTCTGCCGCCTTCTCCGCCGCCGGCCGGCCAAGGGAGCCGAACTGACGGTTTACCGTAATGATGTATTTTTTCTTCTTTGTTTCTGCCATGGTCTCATCCACTCCTCTTTGAAAACACGCGGGATACAAACCATATTCTCTGGGCGATTCACGACACCCGGGATAAGGGTATTATACACAAAACAAAGGATTCCGTGTGGAATCCTTTGAAAATCGATGCATTCGCTTAAGGTGCCTGAAGTGTCCTGCTGTCCCTCAGAACACGGCCTGCACGAGGATCATGTACACCGCCGTGCCGGCTGCCATGGCGATCATCATCTGCTTTGTGGTGACGAACACCGCGCCCGTCACGCCAACACCTGCGATCTCCGGGATCCCGAACCTCGGGGCTAAGAGGTCACTGCTTCGAAGACAGTAGACGACAAGGAGTCCGAACACCGCAGGCCCCAGGACCTTTCCGAGGTACTGCACAAACGGCGGGATCTTTCTACCTTCCGGAAAGGCAATATAGGGCAGAAACCTTGTGAACACCGTGCCCGCAGCGACGACGGCGATCGTAATCCACATCTGGGATGTTGTCATAATCATTTCACGCTCTCCTTTCCGGCGTCCCCGGCTGTCGGTTCTGCCATCTCTTCTTTGCTGCCCGGCCTTTCGAGCGTTTTCCGTGCAAGGGTGAGGATCAGGAGAATCACGATCATCGAGGGGATGATGAAGTGATCCGGCCCGAAGATCAGAAGGCACACGAGGGAGCCCGCAACGCCGATGATCTCCGGCGCATGGGCGTGAAGGAAGGAAAGACCGCTCTTTTTTGCCTCGTCCGAGTCCTTCATCCACTGGTTCAGGAAGATGCAGACGAACATGGCGGTCATGACAAAGTCGAGCCCCTCCGTGTTCACGGTGATGAAGGATCCCGCAAGGGCACCGATCGCGGCCCCGCAGACCCAGTAGAGCTGATCGAGGAAAGAGACGAAGAAGTAGTACTTCGTGCGGTCGCACCCTTCCGGGATCACGGCGTCGTAGTTCAGCGCAAAGGTCTCATCGCTTGTCGTATAGATGAGGTAGAACTTGGCCTTTCCGGTGCCGCGGTACTTCGAGAGCATGGAGAGGCCGTAGAAGATATGCCGTGCCCCGACCATCAGAGCGGTGACAAGGGCGGAAGCGGGGTTGAAGGAGGAGAGCAGGATGTCAACGAGCAGAAACTCCATGGATCCCGTATAGATGATCATTGCCGTCAGGATCGGCAGATAAACCGGCAGACCGCTGGTGACCATGAGGAGACCGTAGGTGATCCCGAGAAAGATGTACCCGAACAGAACGGGGATGGTCTTCGGGAAGGCGGAACGTAATTCGCGCATGAACAGACCTTTCCAAAACTGGATTCCGTAACTGACCTATTTTAGGCATTCGGACGACAGCTGTCCATGCACAGATTCTGATGACCGGTTAAAGTTTTGGACTATGGAACCCTGGCTGTTGATTCCTGTTCACCTGGAGAGCTCCTCGTAGACATGTTTGTTCCGTTCCATGAGTTTTGCAGAAGCTGCAAGGACTTCTTCATCTGAAGCGGTTTGATGGGAATCCTCCTGTGGCACGCAGCGGACCGTTGAAACGTTTTGACCGGCTTCCGTCATCGAAATGGTCTTATTGTTGCTAATCATCATTCCCCGTACCTCCGGTGGTTTGATTATGGATCATTCAATCGATTTTTAAACACACGATCTATGGAGAGCGCACTCAGAGCAACCGTGGAAAAGTCGCCGGTATCTGCACAAATCACTGTGCATCGCTCACACAGGCGTCAGGATACACGAAGGACTTACAGAATGCATTTGGATTATGAACGGTCATCCCTTACAATAAAGGTGAACCAGAAAGGTTCCGTGTAGCGGCACGTGAAGCTGTACTGCACCTGGGCAGGATCATTACCACGGACGCACAGATACTCGGAAGGGTATCCAGCCACCCCCTTGGATAATGGGGAGTCCACTCCGGGGACTTCGTATACCGGAGACAGAATGATATTCGGAAGGATATCCAGACTGACAGCCAGTATTTAACCGCTGAGATGTCACAACGCCAGATAGCCATGAGGCCGTCTGGCGCTTTTTTTTTCATATAAAAAGCCCCCGGGCCCGAAGACACCGGAGGACAAACTGGCAATGCATTTGTATCCTCATTAAAGCACAGATGGCAGGAAAGTCAATACAATTACTTCAGATATCAAAACGTCCCTCCATGGTGCGCATTGCAAAGAGGCGTGGAGGAAGCTGTCAGCTGTATTTTGGCATTTCCCTTCAGGGGAAAACTGCCGGGTCCGGCTCACCCTGCAAAGGGCATGAGGATTGTCTTTACCGTGGGAGAAGCTGCCCTGCGGGAGCGAAACGGGGTGAAGCGAAGCTGCGTTGCGGCATGGCAGTCCTTTGCCTTTAACGTGATGATCACCTCCGCCACGCGGTTCCCCTCGCGGTCGAGGTGGTATGCGACATACCCGTTCTTGGCATCGCCGGGGAAGCGGACGAGATCATTGTCCTCGAGGAAGGTGAGATAGTCGAGGATCACGGCATAGGACTTCTCGGCGCCAAGGAACGTCATGCGGCGCGTCAGGACGCCGAAGTTCGTCTGCGTATCGTCTAAGCGGTACGCATAGCGGTGGGAGCCAAGCTCCACATCTCCGTCTTCGGGAAGGGCGCGGCGCGCCTCCACCTGCTCTCCTGCAAAGTAGAGATCCGGAAGGACCACGCTCATGCAGGTCTCCCGCCTGCCGTTCGTCCAGATCTCGGCCTCAAACGGAATGCCGTCGTAGGTGAAATCCTGCGTATATCCCTTATTCTTTTCCGTAAGGCCGGCCACATGGTTGCAGACCGGCGCTTCATACTGTCTTGCGGCGGACGGATCCATGACGACGTCGTCAAACAGATCCTCATACTCATCAAAATCACAGGACTCATAACCGCCTGCTGCTGTGTACTGTGTTCTCATGCGGGCACCTCCTTTATCGGTTTCCTGTTTCGCTGTTTCTGACCTGATTGTATCAGAGGGCATATACATAAAAACGCACTTTGAATGGCGGAATTTAAATTCAGACAATTTCCTTTTCCTGCTGACCGGAAACTTTGTTCGACTCTTTCTCTCCTCATCCATATGGACCGAAATGGCACAGATTGGTCACACTGTCATTGCAGGAGGAAAGCTTATTTTTTACAATCAGAGAACAGAGAGTGAAGATTGCGGGAGGTGAGCTCCCGGGAGGTTTGCATGGGAAAAGGAAAAACAAAGGATACGGACAAAGAACAGGGCGCTCAGAAGGAGCCGATCAACATCGTCAGGCTGATCCGGCGCCTGCGGGCGAGGATCTCGATGAATAGGAAGAGGTTTATCCTCTACTCGATCCTCCGGCTTCTTGTCCTCATCACGCTGGTCCGGTGCGCAATCCTCGGCGAATACGAAAACGTGGGTCTTTGCATCCTTGCCCTGGTGCTGTTCCTGATCCCGGCGTTCTTCGAGGAGAGCTTTCACATCGAGATCCCGGTGATGTTCGAGTCGATCATCTACCTGTTCATCTACGCGTCCTGGATCCTCGGAGAGATTCAGAACTACTACGTGCAGATACCCGGCTGGGATACGATGCTGCACACGATGAACGGCTTTCTGTGTGCGGCGGTTGGCTTCTTCCTGGTAGATCTCTTGAACCGCAGAACCGGCAAGGTGAAGATGTCCCCGATCTCGGTGACCATCGTCGCCTTCTGCTTCTCGATGACGGTGGGCGTGTGCTGGGAGTTTATCGAGTACTTCTTTGACAGCCTGTTCCTCCTGGACATGCAGAAGGATGCCATCGTCCAGAGCATCGGCTCCGTCAAGCTCAACCCCGACGGCACCACCATTCCCGTGAAGATCTACAACATCACCAAGACCGTCATCTACACCGCCTCCGGGCAGACCTACACGGTGAACGGCGGATACCTCGACATCGGCATCAATGACACGATGAAGGACCTGTTCGTCAACCTCATCGGTGCCCTGGCGTTCTCGATCATCGGCTACAACTACATCGCAAACCGCTCCGAGTCGAACATCGCCCCGGCCTTCGAGATCCGCTACGAATCCCCGGAGGAGACGGCGGCAATCCACGAACAGCTCGACAAAACCGGAAACATGACCTACATGCAGCAGGTCTCGTCCCAGGCGCAGGAGATCCTGAAGCGCCGGAAGGAAGATAAGGATACGGACGACGAGTCTCGTCCGGAAAAGACAGAACCTGTGAGGACGCCTTCCGGGAGCGCACCGACCTTTGTAAAGCTTGGGCAGAACATCGTGATCACGGCCTGGGTGGCGATTCTGTTTGCCGCGGCCTCCCTGATCCTGTTCTATCCCGTGGGACATGCCATCATCAACATGATCTTCATTGCGGTGACGTTCCTCATCATCGCGAGCCTGATTGCGTTCCTGTTTGTCCCGGGACCGGTGAGACGGTCAAAGAACCTCTGGGCCGTGACCTTCTTCTGCATGGCGGACTTCCTGATGTTCTCCTACCGGTTCGTTGCCATGAGTACCTACAGCCTGCCGGAGATCCGCGTCACGGCAATCGCGCTGGCTGCCTGCTTCTTCTTCCCGATCGCCCTCTGGCGCATGTACCGGGGACAGCTGCGGGCTGAGGGAGTACCTTATCCGAAGCGCGGCAGAAGACGCGAGGAGAGGGAACAGAAGGAAGAGAAGGAAGAACCGTGATGAAAGAGCTGACCATCCGAAAAGAGCAGCCGGGGGACGAGAAGAAGATCCACGCGCTGGTCGAGGAGGCCTTTGCCACGGCAGAGCGATCGGACGGAAACGAGCAGGACCTTGTCGATGCCCTGCGAAGGAGCGAGGCCTGGATTTCGGAGCTCTCCCTGGTGGCTGTGGCGGACGGGCAGCTTACAGGCCATGTACTGTTTACGAGGGCTGAGGTCAGCGGCGAAACGGTCCTTGCCCTGGCGCCGCTCTCGGTGCTTCCCGCTTTTCAGAGGCAGGGGATCGGCACGGCGCTGGTCCGGGAGGGGCACCGGATTGCCAAAGATCTCGGGTATTCCTGGTCGGTAGTGCTTGGAAGCGGGGAATACTATGGAAGACTCGGATATCGGCCTGCCAGGACGTTCGGGATCCTTCCGCCCTTTGACTTTCCGGACAGGAACTTCATGGCCCTGAAGCTCAGAGAAGATGCACCAAAGATCGCAGGTGTTCTGCACTATGCGAAGGCTTTCGGGATTGAGACGCCGGAAGAAGAACGGAAGATCTCGGAGAGTCGGATCAAGAGCGGAAAGATCCGGGATGCGAGGGATCTTCGGGAAACGTAAAGACAGCAAAAATGCAGCCTCCTGTCCTTTGCGGACAGAAGACTGCATTTTTTATTCTCGCTTCTTTGGTTTGGACGCTTCCTGTTCCTGCCTTGCGGTTTCTCTCTGCCTTAATCCCGCCTCAGGGCGCACAGCCCCAGAAGCCCCGGCCCCGTGTGGACTGCCATCGATGCCGTGATCTGCATCTGAAACAGGACGTTTGCGTTCTTCTTTTTGCTCCTGATCATCTCTTCGAGGAGCTGTGCCTCCTCCTTTGCCCCGCCGTAGGGGATAATCACATCGCAGGGGACATCGTCACAGGTGTCGTTTTCCACCTGGGAGAAGACCTCTTCAAAAAGCCTCGCCCTGCCGCAGTGACTCCCGCCCCGGACCTTTGCCACGGTGCGGTAGATGCCCTCGCTGTCACAGGCGATGATCGGCTTGATCTTGAGCTGATCGGAGAGAAAGTAGGTGACGTTCCCGATCCTGCCGCCCTTATGCAGGTATTCGAGGCTGTCCATGTAGAACATCAGCGTGCAGTCCTGCTTTTTCCTCTCAAGACTCTCACAGACCGCATCGAAGTCGTCCCCGTCATTCAGTCTCTTTGCCGCATACCGGGCATAGATCCCGCTTCCGATGGAGATGTTCTTCGTGTCAAAGACAAAGGTCCTGATGGAGGGGAACTCCTTTGCCACGGAGCGGACCATGTTGACGGTGGAGGAGAGATGCTCCGAGATGTGGATCGAGAGCACCTTTCTGATCCCCTCTTCCTCAAGGCTCCGGAACAGGTCCGTGATCTCCGTGATCGACGGCGTCGAGGTGGTCGGGATTTCCCCCGGAAACCTGTCATAGACCATCTGCGGGTCGATGTCGATCCCGTCAAGATAGTCCTTTTCGGGATACATCACATGTACCGGGATCTTCCGGATCCCGAGCTTCCTGGCAAGGTACTGCGGCACGTCGCAGCAGGAGTCCGTAAGAATCAGTGTGTCGCCTGGCATGCTGCTTCCTTCTCCCTGTCCGTCACATAGTCCGGGTGATTGCTCTTCCAGATGTCATCTGCAACCGGTGCCCATTCTTTCGAATAGTTCTCGCACTTTGCGCACAGGTGCCCGACGCTCTCCGGGGACATCATGTCGGTGCTCTTTGCCCCGGTCTCCTTCACCATCTGCTGCAGCTTTTCCGGGTTCTCGAGCATCGGGCAGGGACGGAGCAGGTTTTCGTTGAAGGGCTGCGCTGCCTGGTAGGCTTTGAACAGGGGCTGCCGGAGGCAGTCGACAAGGCTCATCTCGTGGATGTTTGCACCCGAGTAGTGAATGAACACGCAGGGCTCCACGTCGCCGTTCGGGTTGATGTGGCAGTAGTACTTGCCGCCTGCGATGCAGCCGGAGACGAACTCGCCGTCATTCTGGAAGTCGATCGTAAAGATCGGCTTTCCGCCCTCATAGGCCCGGACTTCCCGGAGGCGCTTTACGATGTACTTTCTCTGCTCGATCGTCGGCATGAGATCGACGGACGCATCATTTCCCACGGGCATGTAAGTGGAAGTACCAGGAGAAGACAACACCCTTGCTGATCAGAAGATCGAGGAACGAGTCCGAGGTGACATCGGCAAGGTTGTTCCTCGTGTAGCAGATGGACGTACCGAAGACGAGGCCGTTTTTATGCATCAGGTCCATCGCCTCCATGACCTTCCGGAAGACGCCGTTGCCGCGCCTGGAATCCGTCGCCTCCTCATATCCCTCGATGGACATTGACAGGAGGATGTTCCCGCACCTCTTCAGGTCATCGCAGAAGGCCTGATCCACCAGCGTGCCGTTCGTGTAGACCATGAACGCGCTGTCCCTGTGGGCGAGGGCGAGGCGGACGAGGTCACGCTTGCGGACGAGAGGCTCACCGCCTGTCAGGACGAAGAAGTGGATCCCGAGGTCGTTTGCCTGGCTCACGATGCTGTCCATGTCGTCATAGGAGAGGTTCAGCGTGTGCTGATATTCCGCCGCCCAGCAGCCGGTGCAGTGGAGGTTGCAGGCGGAGGTGGGATCAAACAGGATCACCCACGGAATCGGCATGCCGAGCTTTTCCTTCATCTTCCGCGACTGGGGGAACGCCGACAGGGCGCCCTCGAAGGCAAAGGAGAGGAGCAGGCTCTTCAGGTACTGCTGATCGGTCGTTGCGATCAGGTTGTCGAAGAACTTCTGCCACTTGCCGCCAGACGAAAGTCCCTTGCGGAGCCTTTCATAGGCGATGTCCGGCCAGCCGTTCTTCAGGACCTTCTGCATCGCGTCGACCACGTTCGCATAGCCCTCCCCCGTGTGCTTTACCGCATGATCATAGGCCACGTCGAGGGCCGCCTCGAACATCTTCCTCTGGGCTGCATGCGCAAGATCTGCTGCTGCCATTTCCAGATCAACCTCCTTTTTTCTTAACATGTGTTATATTATCTCTATCAGTGTATCCAAAGACATGCCCATCATATCAGCGTGCACAAAGTCAATACAATGACGGAACCGGAAAGGTGCAAGATAATGAACAAAGATACGGATGTGTCGTCAGAAAAGAAGAAGGAAAACGGGCATCAGGACCTGAGGGTCCTGAAGACCAGGAAAAACCTGAAGTCAACGCTCCGGCAGCTCCTGACGGTAAAGCCCTTCGAGAAGATCACGGTCAAGGAGATCTGCGAGAAGGCATTAACAAGCCGGATCACGTTTTACAATTATTACTCGGACAAGTATGCACTGCTCGACGACCTCTTCCGGGACATGAACGAGGAGCTGGACGAGGAATTCGAAAAGAGGCAGAAGGACAATACGGCGGACGATCCGGTGAAAAGCTATGAAAACCTGCTCGACTGCTTCCTTGCGCAGTACTTTTCCCTGAAGGATATCGCCCGGCAGGTGAACCTCGAACAGAATACGTTTCTCCTCTATCCCTACTACCACTACATGGTCGACAACACGACGCGCCTCGTGGAGCACTATTTCAACCGCCTGAAGCCGAACTATCCGCCGGAACAGCTCTCGAGCTTTATCGTCATGGGAATCTACGGGTACCTTCACTTTTCCGGGGCAAATACCCCGGAGGAGCAGCACCAGGTGACACGAAACGCGCACCGCCTGCTGTCGGACCTCTTACATTCCGACATCTTCCGCAAAGTGACGGGATCGTGAGAAACCAGGTGCCATTTTCCGGATTTGGGACTATGATGGAAACAGACAACATCCCGATGAATGACGGGAAATCCCAGCATGCGAGGTGATAAGAATGCATATCGTGATAGCCATGGATTCCTTCAAGGGGAGCATGAGTTCCCTGGAGACGGGAAATGCGGTGGCAGAAGGATTCCGGAGGGTGAATCCGGACAATGAGATCGATGTCCGTCCGGTCGCCGACGGCGGCGAGGGGACGGTAGATACCCTGACAGAAGGCCTTGGAGGAACCTTCCGCACCGTGAAGGTGACGGGACCTCTTGGAAAGGCGGTCGAGGCAAAGTACGGGATCACGGAAAATCCCCAGCTTGCCGAGCACTTCTTCCGCAGAAGGAACCGTGAGATCCAGGGCGCTTCCGGCATGAAGATGCTGAAGTACCCGCCGACTGCGATCATCGAGACCGCCCAGGCGGCAGGCCTTACGCTCGTTCCGGAAAAGAGCCGGAACCCGATGCTCACCACGACACGCGGCGTCGGAGAGCTGATCCGCGATGCGATTTCCCAGGGGTGCCGGAACTTCATTATCGGCATCGGCAGCAGTGCGACGAACGACTGCGGCATCGGCATGCTGGAAGCACTGGGGTACCGGTTTCTTGACGCAAACGGCGTCGATGTCCCGGGAAATGCGGCAGGCCTTGCAAGGATTGCCTCGATCAATGACTCCGCAGCCCTTCCGGAACTTGCCGACTGCTCCTTCCGGATCGCCTGCGACGTGACAAATCCCCTGTGCGGGGAGAAGGGAGCCAGTGCGGTCTTCGGGCCGCAGAAGGGCGCGGATCCCGAAATGATCCGCCAGATGGACGCCGCACAGATGCAGTTTGCTGAGCTCTGCAAAAAGTCATATCCGAAGGCAGATCCCGCAGCCCCCGGCACCGGCGCCGCGGGGGGCCTTGGCTTTGGATTCCTCACGTTTACGAACGCGATTCTTGCCCGGGGCATCGACATCGTCCTCAGGGAGACAAGACTCGAGTCCTACCTTCGCTCGGCAGACCTTGTGGTCACCGGAGAGGGAGAGCTTGATGCCAGAACGATGATGGGCAAGGGACCCTCCGGGGTTGCCGCCCTCGCAAAGAACTTCAACGTCCCCTGCATCGCCTTTACCGGGCAGCTCGGACGCAACTTCAGGACCGTCAACGACAAGGGCATCGCCGCCTTCTTTACGATTCAGCCGGGACCGGTCAGTCTTTCCGAGGCGATGGACAACGAGAGCGCAAGGCGCCACCTCGCCGATACGGCAGAGCAGGTGATGCGGCTCATCGATGTCTTCTACCGGGAGAAGTGGATGTAGACTTTCGGGAAGGCAAAAAGAACAGTAGTGACACAAAGACCGCGGAGGGACGAAACCCTTCGTGGTCTTTTATTGGTTTACCGGCGCCCTGTCCGGAGTGTCCGTATTCTATTTTCCTTCAGAAGAAACGGCCTCGTCGGTTCCTTCGGCCCTCTTTGCCGTGTCTGCAGGATAGAGGAGAGAGAGCACCTTTTCGTTCATGCGCATGACCTCTTCGGCGTTCAGGGCCCGGACCTTTGCGTACAGCGTGCAGGGGACGCCGTCCACCTCATGGATGTCGTTGATCCCCTTCCTTATGCGCTCTGCCTTTTCCTGCATCTCTGAATCGTCCGAGAGCGTCATCATGACGGCGTAGGCCCCGACGTCCAGGCTCTCGCAGATCCCTGTCTGCTGCAGGGTATCGCGGATCACCTGCTCACAGGCCCAGGAGACGGCGTGCATCGTGGCATGTCCGAAGGTATCCGCGATGCGGACCAGCTCCGGAACACGGATGTACAGCACGCCGAACGGCTTGTGATTCAGACGGTAATCGGTCTGATAGTCCGCAAGATCCTGCATGTAGCGGGCGGCACGAAGGCCTCTCGGCCAGATATCCGTTCCGGCCCCGGATTCCGTTTTCTCCGCTTCTTTTGTAATGGCATCCGGGTCGATAAAGTAGCCCATGAGGCCGGAGATCTTCCCGTCCTCGTACGTCGGCCACTTGGTCGCCGTGATCGACCGGGCAACGCCCCTCGAGATGCACTTTCCCGGCACATCCTTCGAGATCTGGCCGCTTCTGAGCACTTCGTCCTCCGCCTCTTTGAAGATCTCGTTGTTCGGGTGCCACTTCATGTCCTCGTCCGTCTTTCCGAGGATCTCATGGACGGATGAGAAGCCGTAATAGTCCAGGAATGCCTGGTTTGCGCCGAGGAACCTCCGGTCCCGGTCCTTCCAGAAGACGGGAAGCGGGATATGGCGCATCAGGCTCTCGTAGTAGGTCAGATCCCTGCTGACTTCCCGGGGCCCCGGCACTCTCTTTGAGGACGGCTCCCCTTCGACATCGATGTTGTCCATCGTGTGGATGACATACAGGATCTGCTGGCCTTTTCCGGCATTGGGCACCAGAAGGAGCCGGTGCGACATGAAGGTGTAGGTCCCGTCTTCGTCTTCCGTCCGGAAGGCCGCGTGCAGGATCCCGTACTTTGCCTTCTGCAGGCGGGAAAGCAGTGTTGCGGGGTCGATGAAGGCATTGTAACTCTCCTGATCGGCCTCGAAGATCTTCGGCAGCACGGAGGCATAGTGCCCGTCCGGATCTTTGAGAAGCTCCACGTTGCTGCGGGCAACGGCTCTGTTCACGAAGCGAAGGCTCTGGATGGTCATGTCCGTGGCACTGATCGCGAACAGGTTCCGGTAATAGTAGGTGAGATTCATCAGCAGCTGATTCTGGACCGAAGAGGCATCTTCTCCCGCGGAGCGGCCGTAGATGTGGGACACGTAGAGGCGGGCTCCCTCATGGGTGCCGAGCATCTGATACCGGATCAGTCTCCGGTTCCCGTTGAACAGGGTTGTCGTCTCGCCGCTCTCACTTGGCTTTTCCGCATGCAGAACGGCCTTTGCAAGCTCCCGGCTTGCCGCGTTGTGCTCGTTGTTCAGGGCATCCTCGAGGGATGCAAGGTTCTCGAATCCGTCCTGCCGGAACTGTCGAAGTGCAGCCTCATTGGCAAAGAGAAGCGCTGCCTTCTGATCCCGGATCTCCGAGATAAGGAGCGGGACGTCCGTCAGGAAGTCGACATGGCTTAAGGAATCGAAGCAGATCTTTTTCTGCACGCTCTCGATCCCGACTCCTTTGTCGAGGCAGTTCTTCAGGGCCTCGTCAAAGGGCAGAGGTTTGCTGAAATAGTAGCCCTGCAGCTTTTCGCAACCGGACCGTCTCAGGAACTCCACCTGCTCCTTCGTCTCGACGCCCTCCGCGAGCGTCCTAATCCCGAGCCCCTTGTCCATCTCGATGACGGAGACGATGATGCTGCGGGAGCGGGACGTATCGCTTCGAAGAAACGCCATGTCGAGCTTCAGGACATCAAAAGAATAGTCCTTCAGAAGGTTCAGCGTGGAGTAGCCGCTTCCGAAATCGTCCATCCACAGCTCATACCCGGCAGAGCGGAACGACTGCAGGGCCCTGAGGATGGCACCGTCTTCGGAACGCATGATGCTCTCGGTCACCTCGATGTGCAGCATGCGCCTTGGAATGTCGTATTCCTGGACCAGGGCTTCGATTTCCTGATAGATGTCACAGCACAGAAAGTCCAGTCTCGAGAGGTTGATGGAGAGCGGAACCTCGGGCAGGTTCTTTGCATAGCGGTCTGCAGTTTCCTTCACCGCCTGCCGGATGACGCAAAGATCCAGCTTATAGATCAGCCGCGCATCCTCGAGCGGCTTGATGAACTGAATCGGCGGCAGAAGCCCCCGCTCCGGATCCTTCCAGCGCGCCAGAGCCTCCATGCCGCAGACCTCGTTCGTCAGGGCACGGACCACCGGCTGATAGTAGACGACGATCCAGCCCTTTTCGATCGCCTCATCGATGTGGGAGACGACATAGACACTCTCGGTCAGGGATTCCCCGATGGCCTTCGTATAGTAGGCAAAGTGAAGTCCCACCTTCTTGCGGCTCTCATCGGAGGCGGCCTTTGCGCGGTTGCAGATCGTCTCCGCATCGAGCGCGTGATCCTCCCAGACGCAGGCGCCGACACTGCTCTCCGCATTCAGGGGAAGCAGGCTGTTGATTTTCCGGAGGGCATTTGTTGCCCTCCTGTCGAGATCCATGGTATTTGTCAGCACGGCGAAGCGGTCGACGTCCCAGTGAGAGAGGACGCAGCCCCGGAAACTCTCCCGAAGACTCTCTCCGACTTTTTTCAGGGTATCATCGCCGTAGGCCATGCCGTACATGAGGTTGATCATCCGGAAATTGATGAGATCAAAGTACAGGACCGCAAGCTCCTTGTCCGCAGAGCCATCTTCCTTTTTGCGGTACTGCCGCATGGTGTCGAGAAAGGTCCGCATGTCGGGAAGACCGGTTAAGGGATCCCGGCCGGTCACGACGGAAATGGCATCTGTTGCAGGACCGATGGCATCTTCCGTCTTTGTCTCACCGGCCCTGCCCTCGATCCTGGTGTCGCTCTCGCTCTTTGCCTGATACAGGTAGTGGTCCGCGTTGTTGATCATGGTTCGCAGATCTTCTTCACGGTGCGGCGTATCCGCATAGTAGCCGATGCGGCAGGAGATCTCGATCCCGTCCTCCGAGGTTCCGCAGAGCGAGAGGAGGCTCTCAAGTCTTGTACGGAAGGCTTTGGGATCCTCCTTTTCGGAGATGACAAGGAACTCGTCTCCGCCGTAGCGGTAGCAGTGATCGCCAGCCTCCTGGAAGATGCGGGTCAGGCAGCTGCCGGTTTTCTTCAGAAGCCGGTCGCCGTAGGCATGGCCGTAGATGTCGTTGCTCTTCCGGAAGTCATCGAGATCGATCAGGGCAACACACAGAGGCCGGTTCAGGAATGCCGGGAAGTCTGCGCGAAGCGCCATGCGGTTCGCGACGTTCGTCAGCTCATCGGTTCGGCTGTCGTGGTAATACTGATTCTTTTTCTTCTCGGTGGAGAGTTTCTCTTTCTCCTGTGTGAGAAAGCTCTGCAGTCTTGAGTAGTTGACGAACGCGCAGACCACCATCAGCACCGCGATATCGACGATGTCCTGCCAGGCGACCTGACGTTTTGCGGCGACAAGCACCACCACGACGGAGGTCAGGTTGATGAGCATGTTGCGGAAGAAGGAGAAGGTCCCGGAGTTTGTGAGAAGCAGGACGATGATCGTGACGAGAACATACTCAAAGAAAAAGCCGCTGTTCTTCTGCGTTGCAAAGAAGGTGGTGCTCGCAAGGATCATGTTGATCCCGGAAAACCAGACGAACAGCTTCTTCTGATCTTTCATTGCGACCTGCTTCCGGTGGATGGTCACATACCGGAACGCCGCAAGAAAGAGCGCATTGATGACAAAGAGGACAAGATAGACGATTGCCGGGCTGCCGAACGTGAGGACAGAGGCAGTACGGTAGGGAGAAAGAAAGCCGCACAGGCTGATGAGGGAGAGGGTGCACAGCATCGCGGCTGCCATCGTGCCGTGGGAGAGATTGCTGGCATAAAAATCCTCCAGCATTTCCCCGCTCCACTTCGACACAGTTACAGAGCTAATTTGGCAGTCTCACAGCCCGCTGAAATAGGGCATTAGAGACGCATCGCCAAAATTGTTACGCCCCATTACTTTGTTGATTTTCCGGGCTTTCCTTCGCCGGAAAGGCGAATTTTCTCAATTGTTCGCCCAGATATTGTAGCTATTTTCAAAAAAATAGCATGAATCATAAAAACACCCTATAATACATGCTAAACCACGACATTTAACATGAAAGGAGTGCAAAATGATTCATGCGCAGCCTCAGTTTAGCACAAGGTGATATTTTTGACTATTTACCCAACGACATTCAATCGATAGGTGACCTGCAGAGATTGAATGTTGTCCTCAAGGAGATCCCATATCAGAAGCTCAAACTTCCCACTTGGGATGAGCCGCCAAAATGCTGATAAATAAGGCATTTTTGGCCTTCGATTCATCCCATTGACGATAAAAAAAGCACCAGTCCCCTGGTACAATAAGGTTAGCTCAAAAACCAATGTATTGGAGAAAGGTGCTAACCCTCCCTATAAAATCAAGTACTAAATGTTGATTTTACAAGCTTTTTTCTAGGTAGATACCCGCAAAGGATGAGGACCGGTATGGGTATTCCTCAAGTCGAACTCTGGAAATAGGTGTTTTAGGGTACACGAAATAGAACGTCTCAGTATCCCGCTCTATAAAGGCCGTGTGTTCTCCCCGAACCCTATGGCAGCTGCACCTCCCGTGTCTA